>Ga0208879_1000147_pt1 | contig 75357 bp, 70 predicted proteins | sample Knorr_S15_td_Bot_FD_185605 | JGI IMG/M metagenome (GOLD analysis project Ga0208879, IMG submission 185605) | Marine microbial communities from Southern Atlantic Ocean transect - Knorr_S15_td_Bottom_ad_5009_LV_A (SPAdes) (version 2) | ecosystem: Environmental > Aquatic > Marine > Oceanic | place... | reverse complement strand
TGAGGGTCATATTGGATCCGCAAAAACAGCAATCCAGTTTCTGGCAGGACATCGGGTATCGCGGCAAGATCAAGACACCCATCGAGTATATCAACAGCTCCATCCGTGCGCTTGACGGGGATGTCACCGGCACCAAATTACCCGATTATAATTCTGATTTGGGTATGGAGCTGTTTGTCCGCGATGACCCCGACGGCTACTCGGAAATGGGATCGGACTGGATGGACACCAGCACCCTGCTTGAGCGAATGACTTTCGCTCAAAAGATGGCTGGTAACGCGGACAAATATGTTGAGTGGGACGCTGAAACCCTCTTCTCGGAAAGAGGCCCGGACACCAAGGTTCGATACCACATCCCACCCGACGGATCGCTTAACCTAGACTGGACGAAGGTTGATTTTAACGATGCCGGTTGGAGTCCGACGGGGTCCAGTGTCGGATACGACACGAACACCGGTTACACCGAGTTGATCGACCTCGATGTGAAAACCGGTATGCATAAAGGCAACTCGTCTGTTTACATCCGCCTGCCGTTCCTTGTGGAGGATCCCTCTCAATTTGACTACCTCCGACTCGACATGATGTACGACGATGGCTTTGTGGCCTACCTTAACGGCGTGAAGGTTGCCCATGCCAATGCGCCCGACACACTGGCTTGGAACTCCAAGGCGTCAGCGGGACACGCCGATAGCGAGGCAGTTCAATATCAGGCGTTCTCTCTTTCAAGGCACATCCGGCGCTTGAAGAAGGGCAAAAACATCCTGGCAATCCACGGGCTGAACATCAGCAACACCAGTTCGGATTTTTTAATTCAACCCCGACTCCGGGGCGGCTTGGGTGGAGGCGAGTCCATTGTGAACTACTTCGACAGGCTGCTGTTCCAGGAATCGCTCAGCGGTGAGCAGCGCGAAATACTTTTGAATTTCGTCAATTCAAACATAGTCGGGCGCCCCAAGAAACTGGACCCCGCCTCGACCACCTATCTCCGGCAGGTCCAGGAACTCGTGGGCCTGATTTTATCCATGCCGCAGTGGCAGTTCCAGTAGCCTGTTAACCAATTCACCAGAAACCATTATGAATATGCAACGACGCGACTTCCTCAAGACCGGCAGCCTTGCCGGCGGAGCGCTTGGCCTGAACCTGCTGGGCTCGCTTGGCCTGCCTGGCAACCTCTTGGCCGACGCTCACTCCGGCAACAAAAAGATGCTCTTCATCTTTCAGCGCGGCGGCAATGACGGGATCAACGCCGTCATTCCGCGAGGTGACAAGGAATACAACACCACCAACCGCCCCACCCTGTTCCTGCGCGAAAATCAGGCACTGGACCTAGGCAACGGCTTCGCCCAGCTGCACCCCGGCCTGGAGCCAATGATGGAGATTTTTAACAGCAAGAAACTCAACGGGCAGGATGGCCCCGGGAACCTGGCCATCATCCACCGTGTCGGGTACGCCGGCCAATCCCGGTCACACTTCAACAGTCAGCACTACTGGGAGAACGCCACCCCGGGTGACAAGAAACTCGACGAGGGGATGTTCTACCGGCAGATCACCGAGACGCTGGATCTCACCGACGAGGCAAACGCCTTCGTGGCTGCAAGCCTGTCCAGGTCACAGATGGTTTCGCTGCGCGGCCCCAAGCCGTTGCCGAATTTCCGCAAAGCATCCGAATTCGCCTTCAAGGGCAGCGCCGCCCAAAACCGTAAATTTCTGGGTACCCTTCCTGGCGCAGACATGCGTTGGCCAGGTGGCTCCGGCGTTCTTGGCCTCTATGGGGGACGCCCCAACCTCCCGCGCAAACGTTATCGCGAAACCGTTCACCGCACCGGCCAACTGCTTGGCTCTACGATCCAGACACTCCAGAACGCCACCCGAAAAAACTACTCCCCGTCCAATGGCGCGAATTACCCCAACGGCAGCTACGGACAGCGTCTTCGCGAGGCGGCGATGCTTTTCAAGCGCACCAACGCCAAGATACTCGGCATGAACATCGGCGGCTGGGACACGCACGTTGGCCAAGGGCAGCTATACGGGAAGCACCGCCAACTGTTGGGCAATGTCGCCCTGGCGTTTCAGGCGTTTTACCGCGACATGCAGGATCAGTGGGACGATTTGGTGGTTGTCACGATGACCGAGTTTGGCCGCACGTCGAAGGAGAACGGCAGCCGGGGCACCGATCACGCCGAGGCTACAGCAATGTTCGTCGCCGGCGGCGGCGTCAAGGGCGGCGTTTACAATTGCGACAAACGCTCGTGGAAAAACGGGGACATGTTCAGCACAAAAAACGGCCGCTACCTGTCCCGCAAGACAGACTTCCGATCCGTATTTGGCGAGATATTCACCGACCATTTTGGCGATTCAAAAAAACAATTAAGCCAGGTCATCCCCACCTACGACGAGGCAAGGAAAAAGAACCCAAGCGACTTCAAAAAACTTGGATTGTTTGCTTGAACCAAGCGCTTGGCCAAGCGGCGCACCAATTCACACACACCAACCGTCCCCAGACAAAGGCCCGGCCGGGAATCCACCAGCCGAGCCTTTTGTGGAGACACTGAATTGCTCAGCAAGTTCAGAAAGCAAACTGAAACCGGGTGGCAAAGACGCCCATGCTGTCGCCGCCCAAGTCCGCGTGGGCGTAGTTGAACAGGGCGCGAACATTCCTGTTAAGGTACCAGTTCAAGCCAACCGTCCAGGAGTCAATTTCCTTTCCGGCAGGCAGGTCGCTGTAATCGAGTGTGGACCACCGCAGAGAGGCCTCCCAGGCGCCCAAGCCGCCTTCCTTGAGGAAATTGCTCCCCGGCGAGACACCCTTGAAAGTACCGGTGGCTTTGTCGTAGCCGCGACTCTCGCCGGTCAGCACGTAACTGGCCTGCACGTAGCAGCCGTCCAGATCGCCCCCGAACGGGGCGTCGACGTCCGCCTGCACCCACTCAGATTGGACCGAGAAAGAACCGAGTTTCAACGCAGCCTCAAGGCCAAGCAGGCTGGTGTTGTCCACGTCGTCAATCACATGCTTGGTGCTGGGAGCCATGGCATGATCGCTGGAGAACTTGTAAGTGGCGGTGTCGTCGGCGCGGTGGCTGTAACCCACACCCAAGTGCACCAACTGCGACCCGTCATCACTCAGGTATGGCAGGCCGGTCACACGGGCGGTCGCCGCGTAGCCGTTGCCACTGTAGTTGCCCCACTTGTCATCCGCGCCGCGAAACAACCCAACCGCTGAGGTGAGGCGGGAATCGGCGTAATCGTTGTAAATCATCACGCCGGCGCTGCGACTGGGAACCAGGCGGTTGACATTGGCGCGCTCGATCGTGGTGATGTCATTGCTGCTTGCAATTTCCTCAAGGCTGAACGGCTCCTTAAACTGGCCGATGCGAATGTTGCCGAGCACCGGCAAATCCCTGATGCCAAAGTTAACATCCTTGAACGCCGCGCTGCCGTTGGCAAAGTCGTACTGCATCTTGAAGTCGTAACGCTCCTGGATTTGGCCGGAGACGTACAGCCGGGTCCGGCGAAACACATCGCCATCGTCCAGTCTCTCGCCGTCAAACTCGTCATCCGCGAAGAATGCGTTGTCCCAATGAATGCGCCCGCCAATCCGCAGTTTGTTCTTTCCGTCAACGGACTCAAGCCGAAGGCTGTCCTTCCAGAAAACCTTAAGGGTGCTGTCATCCGCCCGGGCTATTACGCCCATGGCAGCCGTTATGGCGATGGTGATCACCACCTTGTTCTTACCTTTGATTCGCACTTTTTTCATGGACAATAGTCTCTCAAAAGGCCGCGACAATGAACATTGATCTCCGGGAGAGAAAGGCTTTTAATGTTACGATTGCGTCACATCAATCAAGCGCTTGGCCAAGCGCCTCGACACCCAGTGATGCATCACGTGTAACAAAAGGGTAACACGCCAAGGTTAAAGTGGACATCCTGCAAAAGTTTGGCATTTTCGCGCCGGGAGCCCGGTCGGGGCGCCAAATACACCTGATCAAGTATATCAACGAGCACGGCAAGATTATCACCCAACCTCTCCATTCACCGCACCAATGAATCGCGACCGACTTCTGACAATCGTTAAGATCCTGGGCGTTGCGGCCTGCCTCTACCTGTTCCTCGTCGGCATCGGAGGGATGGGGTATTCCTTCAAGTTGTTTGGCAAGGAGTTCTCGCAGAAAATCCTGGAGGCTACCTCTTCCCCGTTGATCGGCCTGTTCATTGGCATCCTGGCCACGACCATCGTCCAGAGTTCATCCACCACCACGAGCATCATTATTGGCATGGTAGCCGCGGAGGCCATCGGAGTGCGCAGCGCCATCTTCATGGTCATGGGCGCCAACATCGGCACCACCGTCACCGCCAAGCTCGTCTCGCTTGGCCACATCACGCGCAAGGCCGAGTTCCGCCGCGCCTTTGCCGCCTCTTCCGTGCACGACACCTTCAACCTCATCACCGTGAGCCTGCTCTACCCGCTCGAGTACTTCTTCCACATCCTCGAGCACGCAGCCACGTGGATGGGTCGCATTTTCGTCGACGTCACCGGTATCACGAACCCGGAGAACTACCTGAAGAAGATTACCCAGCCCACCATCGAAGGTCTCGCCGACCTACTCGACAAGGAGCCGAAGCTTGTGCTGCTCGTGTCCGTCGTCATCACCTTCTTCATGCTCTGGGCCATCGTGAAGCTCCTCCAGAGCCTCGTGCTGAAAAAGCTCGAGTCATTTTTTGATACCTACGTTTTTCGGAATTTAGCCATGTCCTTTGTTGTGGGTTTAATCCTGACCGTAATGGTTCAGAGCAGTTCCATCACCACATCATTGATTGTGCCCCTCGCTGGAGCTGGCGTGCTCCGATTGCAACAGATATTTCCATTCACCATCGGCGCAAACATCGGAACCACCATCACCGGCCTGCTCGCCGCCCTGGCGGTGGCGGGCCAGCCGGACATTGATCCCGAGTTCGTGCTCGCCGGCGCCACCGTCGCCTTCGCCCATTTCCTCTTCAACGCAACCGGGGCGATAATTTTCCTGCCGTTCAAGAGGATGCGCGAGCTTCCAATTCTTGTCGCAGAATGGTTGGCGGAAGTGTGTATCAAGAACCGCATTATTCCCATCGTATTCATTATCCTGGTTTTTTATCTCATCCCCCTTGTGCTAACTTGGAGCTCTATTGCAAAGGCATTCGGAAAAGAGTAGTTTACGCGAACAACAATAATAAACTGGCTTATGTGGAAAAAACTCATTGAATTATTTAAGAAAGACAACCTGTTTGAACAGGCCTACCAGGAAGCCTCCAAAATGCTCGACACCGATGCCGCCATGTACGACGCCTCGGTTGATGCGTTGCGACACTCAGACACCGCAGATGTGGATTTCGATATTTACGATGCTGACAAGGGCGTAAACCGCAGCGAACGCGATGTCCGCAAAAAAGTGATGACTCACCTTGTTGTCTCAGGTGGAACCAACCTCGCCTCCGGCCTGAGCCTGGTGAGTGTTGTGATCGATATTGAGAGGATTGGTGACTACACAAAAAACATCTATGATCTCGCAGTCCATCACCCCCTGCGCCTCGAGGGAGGCCCCGTTGAGGAGAAACTTCAAAATGTGGAAGCATTGGTGACCTCAGATTTCAAGAGCATGATCGAGGTGTTCAAGGACCGGGACGAAGAGAAGGCCCGGCTCATCATGAATAACTACAAGGAAGGCTTGTCCGACGCCTGCGAGGAAATCTCCAACTCCATACTGTCCGGGGCAGTCACCGGCCTCAACAGCTCGGACGCCACAGCCGTTTCCCTGTACGCCCGGTTCCTGAAACGCATCGCCAGTCATTCCCGAAACATCGTCACCAGCGTTGTCAACCCGTTCCACCGGATTGGTTACCGCGAAAAATAAAAAACCCACTATAGGATTTCGGCCATGCGATTAAGCCGCCAATGTGCAGCTGAAGCCATCGGCACGTTCATCCTGGTTTTCACCGGGACGGGGGCGGTTGTCTTCGGCGATATTTCCGGTGATGTCACCCCGCTCGGAATTGGACTGGTCTTCGGCCTTGTGGTCATGGCCCTGGTTTACACCTTGGGCGATATCTCCGGGGCGCACATCAACCCGGCTGTAACGCTTGGCTTTTGGGCGTCCGGACAGTTTAAGGCAAAGCAGGTTGCACCCTATATCCTCTCCCAATGCTCGGGGGGGGTGCTGGCCAGCCTTCTGCTTCGCGTTCTGTTTGGCAATCACGCCAACATGGGCGCCACCATTCCGAAAGAGGGCCTGATTTACCAATGCCTCATCCTTGAGATCATCCTTACATTCATTCTTATGTTCGTTATTTTGAATGTTGCCACCGGCGCAAAGGAGAAAGGGATTGTTGTCGGTATTGTCGTGGGCGGTGTGATTGCACTGGAGGCCATTTTCGCGGGCCCGATTTCCGGCGCCTCGATGAACCCGGCACGTTCGCTTGGCCCGGCGATAGCAAGCATGAACTTTACAGGGTTCTGGATTTACCTGCTCGCCCCCCCGCTTGGCGCCCTGCTCGCCGTGCCCGCTTGGCGATGGATCCGCTTGGCCAAGCGCGACCTCTGAGCAACCAAGCCGGAACAGGAACCCGCAATGGAAAAACAAGCCAAGCCGACTGTCCTGATTCTCTGCACCGGCAACTCCTGCCGCAGCCACATGGCCGAGGGCATTTTGCGCTCTGTCGCGGGTGACGTGCTCGACGTCCAAAGCGCCGGCTCCGACCCCGCCGGTTATGTTCATCCCCTCGCCATCCGCACCATGGCCGACATCGGCATCGACATTTCCGCAAACACATCCAAGCACATGAATGAGTTTCTCGGACGCGACATCGAGACTGTCATCACCGTTTGCGACAACACCGACCAGGCCTGTCCCGCCTTCCCCGGCCAGGCGAACCGCCATCACTGGCCGTTCCCCGACCCGGCCAAGGCCAAGGGCAGCGAGGCGGAAATCTGGAGCGTCTTCGAGCAGGTGCGCGACGACATCCGACGCGTTTTCACCGATTACGGGCTCAGCAGGAAGAACAGCATCTAAAAGCTACTGTCTTGAATTAGTTCCGGTGTTTGAGACCGAAAAAAACGGCCTTTGCTTGTCACAACTTGCTTGGGAGTAACGATGTCGATGTGACTGCTGCTTCGTGTTTGATCTAGTTCCACGCCTGCATAATAAAGCGCAGCAGTAATCACCGTTGAACAGGTATAGCCGCCACCAATATCTTCCCGTATCCTGGGTTTAAGGTTCGCATTTCGGAATCCCACTGCGCTTAAGTCATCGTATGACTCCGCACCCTTCCCTTTGTCGATGCATGTTCGCGCAAATTCAAACAGCCGTTCCGTGTCGACGCGGCTCCAATCCTTCATTCGGTAAACATCCCAATCACGGTTCCCCAAATCACTGAAGCGCCCCTTGAAGTTCACCCCGTCCGTTCCATTACAGGTGAACAAGACCAACTCACTTCCACCGTCCGGATCGCGCAGCACCAAGTCCAAATGTCCATATTTAAAGAACGTGTAGCCGGCAGCATAGGTTTTACCCTTCAAAAACAGATCCGAACCTGCCTTTAGTTTCCCTAGGCGTGCCGCAATCAGATCCCCCTCCTGTAGCAGAGAAGTCTGCTTTTCCAAACCCGCTTCGCCGCTATGACGCCGAAACTTCGCGACGCACTCGAACTCTAACCGATCCTCAGGTTCCGCCAAACGTGACGGCCTTGGCGAGAATGCCCGCTGAATCCAACTCGGCTTCGGCATTAGCGCTGAGTCATTGATCAGGCAGCCGCTGGTGCAAATTAAACATATTGCACCCGCGCAAATGACAGTCAAATTCTGCATAACCTCCTAGGCCAAACGACCACTTAAAGATCGACTTGAGTAAATGCCAACACAACACTGTGCCGTATGCCGGACACTTCGTGTAATGTGCTTTTGGTCGTGGGCAGCCTCCATGAAGCCTCCATCACCCGGGTTGTTATCAATCACCTCGCGGACAACTTGTCGGCAGATGGATGCGAAGTCAACACACTCGATTTCATAGAAGCCCCCCTGCCTCTCTTCAACCCCGACACGGTCTGGGAGCAGGACTCCTACCTTTTGTTGAAGGAAAGAGTCGTCGCGGCGGATGTCATCGTGTTGGGCACCCCGGACTACCACGGCAGCATCAGCAGCACGCTCAAAAACTTCCTCGACCACTTCTGGAAGGAGTTCACCGGCAAACTCTTCGCAACTATTGTTGCCTCCCACGAAAAGGGCCTCACCGTTCACGATCAGCTTCGCACGGTTGCCCGCCAGTGCTACGCTTGGGCGATGCCTTACGGCGTCTCGTTCATGGAAAAAGTTGACGTCAAGAACGGCCAAGTCGCCTCCGACGAACTACGCAACCGCCTCGAGATGCTGCAGCACGACATCCAGGTTTACGGCCGCCTCCTCGCCAACCAGCGCGCCGCCGACCTCGCCGGCACCGCCCCCGGCTTCCTCGCCCAACTCCGCCAGTAGCCATTCACTCAATCCGCTCGCCCCACTCCATTTCCTTGAAACCGACAAGGCCCCGATCCCCGACGATAACGAAGGGGCGTTTAATAAGGTTGCCGTTTTTTGAGAGAAGATCGATGGCTTCTGTTTTGGTCATGTTGGGGAGCTTTTCTTTCAAGTTTAGGGCTTTGTAGTCGCCGCCGGAGGTGTTGAACAGTTTTCGGGTGTTGCCGTCGTGGCTGGCGAGCATGGTTTTCAGCTCGGCCTTAGTCGGCGGTTGTTCCCGGATCGGGATCAGTTCGTATTCAACCCCCTTCCCGTCCAGATATTTTATGGCTTTCCGGCAGGTGTCACAGTTTTTGTAGGCGTAAAACTTGAGCTTCACTTTTAGTTGATTGAAATGAAAAAGGCGGCCGCATGGGCCGCCTCTTCAAAATGGTGACGCTGTTTATTGGCCCAGTTTTGCGTGGACGGAGCAGGTTGCGTCTGTCCCGACCGGGGCGATGGAATATGACCCGCCGCCTGGGCAGGCCGGCATGCCGTCCTTGAAGTAAGCCCCCAACTGGCTATCGCTCGGCGTGTCGCCGTCAGCCCGTTTTTCCTGCGTGGCCCACATTTCCTTGCTGCCATCGATTTGCTTCAACTGGGCGTGGCAGGCTGTCTTCTGGGCGTCTTTGCGCATCTTGCTGAAGTTGGGCACAGCCACGGCGATTAGCAGGCCGATGATGGCCACTACGATCATGATTTCCACCAGCGTGAATCCGCTGGCCCGCATTTGTTTAATCTTCATTTTATTCAAAGTCCTCATCCTGTCTCGTCAGCGCGGTTGGTACCAAAACCACACCGGTTGTCAACCAAGGATTGAACTCCAGTATACTCCTAAAGTTGCACCAATTGTGGAAGCGTTTGAATGTCAATCAGGCCGCTTGGCCAAACTGTAACAGCGGATTTCGGGGTCGTTACGCAAGTAAATGCTTCGATTCGCAAAAGCCGGATGAGACCAGACCAGCGTCCGACCGCCAACCTGGTGTGTGGGCTCAATCAGCTTGGCTCGGCTGATTTCCGTATAGCCAGCCGGACTCAGCCCAGCAATGATCAACTCACCATAGTCGTTTGCCAAAAAGTACTGGTTACCTTGCCTTACCGTGAACACGTTGGCCCAACTGGCCGGTCGTCCGCCTTCCGCAGGTGAGAATGTCGACCACAACTTTTCGCCGTCGACCAAGCGTACGCAAGAATATTTCCCGTTTGGCCCGCAGGCGTAAATCTGACCATCATGGATGAAGGCTGTGTTGTGCACCCCTGCAATCCCGCGCCGGGTGTTGCCTTTCCAGAGCAACTTGGCCGTTCCACCGTCTTCAGCCACCTCAACACAAGCAGAGACGCGGTTGTACCCCATAACGTAGACCCGGTTTCCCTCCACCACCGGCTGGCCAATCGACATGGCGTAGGTCGGCTTGATCTGCACGGACCAGTAACCCGCGCCGTTTTCGGGGTTAAGCGACTCCAGCGCGTCACTGTGCCAAATCAGCAGTTGCTCTTTCCCACCAATGAGCCTGACGACCGGCGGACAGTCTCCGGGCTGTCTCGCGCTCAACGCTCGCCACGATTCCCTGCCCGTCATCTTGTTAAACGCAACGCAAGTGCCCTCCCCCAACGATGCAAATCAAGCGCTCCCCGTGCACAAGCGGATGGGCCGCTGTGCCCCACTCCGGAATCTCCAACCCGTAATTCTTCTTGAAATCACAACTCCAATGCACCACGCCAGTCTTTGAGTTAAGACAAAACAAGTTTCCCTCCGAACCCAGCGCATACACACGGTCACCGTCCACGGTGGGAGTCGCTCGGGGGCCTATCGCATAAGCGGCCACGGTCGTGTACGGACAGTCCCACTCGTGTGCCCAGAGCAGTTCCCCGTCGGCTTCGTTCAGGCAAACCAGGCGCTCCCTGCCGGGCTGTAGCTTGCGGACGAAGTTAATGTTGCCCGGCGGCGGGTCGCCATGGAGCAATCTGGCTTTGTCCGGATCCACCTCCACGGCCAATCGGTCCATCACGAACACCCACCCTTGTGCAACGGCCGGACCGGAATACCCAGCGCCCAGTTTGCTTTCCCAGCGAAGCTTGGGAGCTTCTTTAGAAAAACGGGCGATAATCCCCCCTTCGCGCCACTCCGCATCGCGGTTTGCGCCCAGCCACTGCGGCCAATCTTCAGCCTGGCCAAGCGATGAAAAGGCAAACCAAGCCAGTACGAGCCCCATGAAAGCGGATTGTAAAGAGCTTGGTATCGGCACCTTAACGGGCCTCCAACAGGTACTTGTCAAACCACTCCCCGACCGTCTTCACTTCCGCAGGTTCCGCCTTCCATCCATGATCCTTGCCGGGCATGACGAGCAGTCTCGCCTCGACGCCGGCCGCCTTGAACTTGGGCATAATCCGGTGCGCCTGCTGAATCGGCACCAGTTTGTCGGCGTCGCCGTGGATGATCAACGTGGGGGCATCCCCCTGCGAGACGTGGGTAACGGGGGCGACTTCGCGGAACTTCTCCCACTTTTTAGCCTCGTCGGTAACACGCTCAAACCAATTCTGATCGCTATCATAATGGTGAAAATCGAGCGCTGCTAAATACGGATTCTTTCCGTTTAAAATTTTACGAATGTGCTTGTCGAAGTGTTGCCCTGACTTCCCGTAGTTCAGAAAATCTGTTGGCGGAAAATAAGCCACGACAGCCTGTACTCTGCTCGGTTGCCTTTCGACCGGATCTTTGGCTTTAGGGTCGCCATCCAGTCCGTCGGTTCCCTGCATCAATGACAAATGTCCTCCTGCCGATCCACCGAATATTCCAATCCGCTCCGGGTCAATGCCGTAATCCTTTACATTGTGGCGGATGAAACGTACCGCTCGATGCATGTCTTCCCGGATTTCCGGGATTGTGTATTTGGGCTGGCTCCCGTGAACCACAGCGAACAGTGTGTATCCCCGCTTGATGAGTCCCACCCAATTCAAACGCTTGGCCATCCCGTCAATTTTGTTTTGCGCGCTGAACCATCCTCCGCTGACGACAAACACGATTCCGCGATTATTGCGCTTGGCCAAGGGTTGAAAAACGTCGAGCGTCAGGGCCAAGCCGTGCTTCCGCCCGTAAATGATTTCTTTCTCCCGCTTAAAAAGGCTCTCGTCTGCAAATCCAATCGACGAGCGGGCAAAAACGAGGACAACAATCAGCAATGGAAACTCACACTTCATAGACAGGCGCAACTGATACCGCATGCCCGCAAACAATTGCAAGTTTGCACAAAAATGCAGCGCACAAAAAAAAGGCCCAGCGACGAATCGGCGGAGTCGTCACTGGACCGGGAGGAACTGAGGATATACCTCACTCAGATTTCGGAGAGGCTTGCTGGAGGCGTTATGAGTGTCAACAATAAAAAACGCAATAAAGTGCAATAAAACACCTATAAGCCGTCAAATGGAGTTTTGTTAACGTTAAAGTCAAAAGAAAAGTGTGGTCTGGCTTTTGTGAATAGGCTGTGAAAACATTGGGGGGTTGACTGTGCTCTCACATTTTCTCTGTTGATAGCTCAGGCTGATCGGGCGTTTCTTCCTCGGGGGTTTCTGGTTCTTCAGCCTTAATCTCCGGGTGCAAATCAATTTTCCGGCGTAACGCCGGTATGTCCTTTTCAATCGCTGCCTCAAGTTTGTGAAGTAATTTTTTTGAGGAAATCGAAGCGGAAAGACTTCTCAGGCCGTGGACTCGCATGATGTCGAGTATTCCGGTTTTTGTCATTTCCCATAGGGCGTAAAGGTCCGCTCGTTTTTGCAGCGAAAGTTCATCCCTGTAAGCCCGTTTAAAAAAGACATCGACTCCCTCCTCTGTCCCGATGGAGCGGCGCAGTTTCCTGAGGCCAAGCGAGAGGAAGCACCAAAACAACGAGGCCCCCACAAAGGCGGAGCCAAGGACAATGCCGGGGACGGTCAATGCCTCCCAATTCTTCTCGTTGAATGCGTCGCTCCATTCCGGTTGAAGCCACCAATCCCGTGTGAGCCACGCCGCGCCGGCAGACAGCATCACTAACCCGGAAAACGCCAGCCAAAGGCGGCTGACCAGTCGCCGGTAAGCCGTCACGGCCTCGAGACAAACCTTTACGTGAACGGACAAGCGGCGCGCCTGGGAGAGCAACCCGCTGACAAGGTTGTCCGCCCGGCGGGCGGGTGCCCTCATGATTTCTGCAACCACCTCGTCCCGTGAGATATCAAAGTCCTCCAGCGGAATCGGCTTCGCGTTCCCCTCGAGGGGCCGGGTGGCAAAGCCGGGCAGATAGGTTGTGTAAATGCGCGGAGTGTCCTTCGTCGGAATCGTCTTCGAGAGGTTCCAGCAAAGGGTGCCGTAGGTTCGTGCGAAGTCGCGGATGTTGTCGAACAGGTCAACTTTGTTGAGCACGATCAGCAACTTGTGGTCGATGCCGACCAGTTGTCTTGTGAAAATGGAAACCGCCTCACCGGTTGTGCCCGGCTTGTCGGGATCAAAAAAGAACAGCACGAGGTCGGCGCTCTCGGCGAAGCGCCGGACGCACTCCCGGAAGTCGTAGCTGCGGAGCTGGTGGCTGCTGGCGGAGTCGATCATGCCCGGGCTGTCGATCAGCGTCAGTTGCCGGAGGTTTTCGGACGGGTAAGCCTTGAATTGGAGCTTGGCGAGGAACTCCGGGCCGAGGTTGGCCAAGTCCTGATAATCCAGCTCGGGGTGTGACACCAGCGTCTGCCCATCGAGCGTTTCCTCTTCCTCCCCGTAAGTGATCAGCGTGAACCCGTCATCCGTCGGGGCCATGCCGGATTCCTGAATATCGGCCCCGGCGATGTAATTGATGAACGACGATTTGCCCGAGGAATGGTTCCCGAGGAACAGAACCCTTGGCGACCCCGGCACGTCCTTGTCGCTGATTGGCAAATTGAAACGGTAGCGGCTGGCCAGCAACGACAACGTTTTGGCGTAGATCGACCGGACGTTGCGTTCGAGTTTTAAAAGATCATCCATTGCGTGTGCCGGGCCAAGCGGACACGCCCTTATAATCGATGCGCTACCGCTCCCAAAGAAAAATGCACCGGCCGGGCGGCGAAATGAGATTCACACCGACTCGGGTTGACGCTAGGCTGCACGGCCATGAGTTTGACGGAGGAAATGACCGACTTGGCCAAGCGTGCCCGCTTGGCCTCTCGCCGCCTGGCCAGCCTGTCCAGCGACGATAAAAACAAATGTATGCTGGCCATGGCCGACGCCATCGAGGCCAACGCACCCGCGATCCAGCAGGAAAACGCCAGGGATATGCTCGCCGGCGCGGAGCTGGGCTTGGCCAAGCCGATGCTGGATCGGCTGCTGCTGGACGAAGGGCGCATCTTCGGCATGGCCGTCGGCCTCCGCGAAGTCGCCGTATTACCCGACCCGGTCGGGCGTGTGATCGAGGAGCGCTCGCGGCCCAGCGGACTGAAACTCACCAAGGTCGCTTCGCCGATCGGCGTGATCGTCATCATTTACGAGTCACGCCCCAACGTAACCGCCGACGCGGCGGGCCTCTGTTTCAAGTCCGGCAACGCAACGATTCTTCGCGGCGGCAAGGAGGCCATTCACTCGAACCAAATCATTGCAAAGATCATGGTCGAGGCAGCGGCCGGAGCCTTGCCTGCTTTCCCGGCGGACGCCATACAGGTCGTGCCGACGACCGATCGCGGTGCCATCCCCGAGCTGCTTTCGCTCACACGCTTCGTTGACCTCTGCATTCCGCGCGGCGGCGAGAGTCTCATTCGTGCCGTGACAGAGTGCTCGCACGTGCCGGTCATCAAGCATTACAAGGGCGTTTGCCACGTTTACATCGACGCCGACGCCGACGCCGCGATGGCGGAGGAGATCGTCTTCAACTCGAAAGTACACCGGCCCGGGGTTTGCAACGCCGCCGAGACGCTGCTGGTTGACAAGTCCGGCGCCACCGACGTGCTGCCCCGCTTGGCCAAGCGCCTGGCCAAGGCCAACGTCGAGTTGCGCGGCGACAAACCGACGCAAGCCTTGCTCGACGGCAGCGGCGTCGAGGTCACCCCGGCCTCCGCCGCCGATTGGGACGAGGAATACCTCGACCTCGTGCTGTCGGTGAAAATCGTGGATGGCGTCGGCGAGGCGATCGAGCACATCAACACGCACGGCTCGGGCCATACGGAAACGATCGTCACCGGCGACTCGGCGGCGGCGAAACGTTTCCAGACCGAGGTGGATTCCTCGACGATTTTCTGGAACGCCTCGACCCGCTTCAACGACGGCATGGAATTCGGCATGGGCGCGGAGATCGGCATCAGCACCGACAAAATCGGCGCGCGCGGCCCGATGGGCTTGGAGGAATTGACCAGCTACAAATGGCTTGGTGTCGCCGACGGCTTGATTCGCAAATGACAGTTCGTGAGCTCATGGACAAATGCGTTCGCCTGCTTCGACGGGCTGGGATCAAGTCGCCACGGGCCGATGTCGAGTGGCTGGCCTCTGACGTTTTCAAGTACCGCCGCTCGGAACTCGCCCTTCATGGGCACAAGATGCCGACTCGCGAGCAGGTCGATCGAATGCGGAAAAACATCAAGCGCCGGCTGGATCGCGAGCCGTTGCAGCATATTCTCGGTATCGGCGATTTTTACGGCTACGAGTTCCGGGTAAGCTCCGCCGTGCTGATCCCCCGCCCGGAGACGGAGACGCTGGCGGAGTTGGCCCTGGGGTTTCTGCAGCCACTCCCCTCCCCGGTCGTCTTCGATCTTGGCACCGGCAGCGGGTGCATTGCCATCACGCTGGCCAAGCGATGCCCCGGCGTGAAAGTCATCGCCTCCGATGTGTCCGAGTCGGCGCTCAACCTGGCCAAGCTCAATGCCGAGACGCTCGATGCGATCGAGCAGGTGGAGTTCCGCGAGGCCGACGGCTTGGCCGCCTTGGCCGAGGGTAAACAAGTCGACTTGATCGTCTCGAACCCGCCGTACATTCCGTCCGGTGACATCGCCGGCCTGCAACCCGAGGTTCGGCACTACGACCCGCACCTCGCGCTGGACGGCGGCGAGGATGGCCTGCAGTTTCACAGGCTGCTCGCTGCCGAGGGACAATCCCGCCTGAAGCCCGGCGGCAAACTGATGGCGGAGTTCGGCGACGGGCAGGAATCGGCCATCGAGGGCTTGTTTGCCCAAGCCGCCTGGGCAAGCGTGGAAATCACCAACGACCTGACCGGCCGGCCACGAATCGTGATTGCCTCCGCCGGGCAATAGCGCAACACTGCGCGCCGACAAACGCTCATGGATTGCCTGGTCATCAAGGGAGGGACGCCGCTCAAGGGCGATGTCAAAATCAGCGGCGCCAAAAACGCCGCCCTGCCACTGATGGCGGCGACGTTGTTGACGAGTGATGAGTGCGTTTTGCGCAATCTGCCCAACCTCAGCGACGTGCAGTTCATGGCGCGGATCTTGGAATCGCTCGGCGCATCAGTCGAGATGAACCGGGGAACGATCCGTGTCCGGGCAAGAAAAATCAACGGCTTCGGCGACTACGACTTGATCCGCAAAATGCGCGGCTCGATCTGTATTCTCGGGCCGCTCATGGGCCGCCTCAACGAGGCCAAGGTCTCGATGCCCGGAGGCTGTGTCATCGGCGCGCGCCCGATCGATCTGCACCTCAAGGGCATGCGCGCCCTCGGCGCAAAAGTCCGCGTCGAGGGCGGTTACGTGCACGCCAAGGCCAAGAGGCTGACCGGCGGCGAGAGCTTCCTCGGCGGCCGTTGCGGCCCCACGGTTCTCGGAACAGCCAACATGCTGATGGCCTCGAGCCTGGCCAAGGGCAAAACACTCATCCACAGCGCCGCCTGCGAGCCGGAGATCGAGGACTTGGCCAAGTTCCTCAACGCCATGGGTGCAAAAATCTCCGGCGCCGGCAGCCCGACGATCACTATCCAAGGCGTGCGACGGCTCAGGGGGGCGGAGCACCGGGTGATCCCCGACCGGATCGAGGCGGCAACCTACGCCCTCGCCGGTGCAGTGACGGACGGCGACGTGACGCTGCACAGTTGCCACCCCAGCCACCTCAGCGCGGTGCTCGACAAAATGCGCGAGGCCGGCGTGCGAATCGAGGCCGGGCGCAACACCCTTCGCGTCCGCCCCGCCAAACAGTTGCGCTCTGTGGACATCACCACCATGCCGCACGCCGGTTTCCCGACCGATGTGCAGGCACAAATGATGGTGCTCATGCTCAAGTCGCCCGGGATCAGCATCATTACCGAGCGGATTTTTGAGTCGCGCTTCATGCACGTGAACGAATTGGCACGGATGGGCGCGGACATATCGATCGAGGGGCCAAGCGCCATCGTCAAGGGCGGCCAACCGCTCAGCGGCGCGGATGTCATGGCGAGCGATCTTCGCGCCTCTGCGGCTTTGGTTTTAGCCGGCATGGCGGCCAAGGGCGTCACTCGTGTGAATCGCGTTTACCACATCGATCGGGGCTACGAAAACATCGACGGCAAACTCCGTGCGCTCGGCGCGAACATTTCGCGCGAGCCGGGCCAGTGAGCGTCAAGCACCCGATACCAGCCGCCAAAGAACCGGTCACCCTCGGAAAAGGCCCGGTACGGCGAACGTCAGCATAATTCATGGGAGACGGTTCAGCGTAGTCATGCGATCACAAACGGCTGCTGCGTTGCCTCGGTCAACCGTATCGGCCACGAAGCCCCGGCCGGCAGGGACGGCATCGAGTTTTGGGGGCAAAGTTTTATCGCCGACACGTCGGGAGAAACCATCGCCAATGCCGGCCAAGAAGAAACGGTCTTGCTCTGCGAGGTCGACTTGGCCAAAGTGGATGTGACCCGCACACATTGGCCGTTCCTGCGCGACCGGCGCATCGATGCGTGCGGAGATTTAACCCGCAGATTGATCGATGAATGACACACTCGATGAAACAAAACCGCTCGCTTGGATTACCGGAGCCGGAGGGCTGATCGGCAGCCACATCGCACGCGCCGCTGCAGTGCATGCGCCGGGCTGGCGGGTTCGCTCATTGATGCGTGACGACTTCGATTTGACGGACTTCCCGGAAGTTCAACGGCAATTCGAGGCCGACCTGCCGCAACACGTGATTCACTGCGCCGCGATGAGTGACCCCACGGTTTGCGAGACGCAACTCGCTCAAACCCGGTTCGTAAACCGGGAGGCAACATTTTTCCTTTCCGGCTTGGCACAGGACATCCCGATGATCTTTTTTTCGTCGGATCTCGTGTTCGATGGCAAACACGGGCATTACACGGAGGAAGACGAACCGTCGCCGCTGACGGTGTACGCCCGCACTAAGGCGGAGGCGGAAGCGTTGGTTCTCGCCAATCTGCTGCATAGCGTGGTGCGCACATCGCTCACCGTCGGCAAATCGCCAAGCGGCGATCGCGGCATTGAGGAACAACTCAGGCATCGCTGGGCCAAGGGCGACACCGTGAAGCTGTTCGCCGACGAGTATCGCAGCCCCATCCCGGCAGAAGTCACCGCCCGCGCAACTTGGGAACTCGCCTTGGCCAAGCGCCCCGGCCTGTACCACTTGGCCGGCAGCCAGCGGATGTCGCGCCTCGAAATTGGCCGGGCCATCGCCGAGAGAAATCCAGAGTGGAATCCAAAAATCGAGTCGTGCAGCCTGCGTGACTACGATGGCCCGCCAAGGGCAGCCGACACGTCGCTCGATTGCAGCAAACTCCAGCAACTTCTTTCGTTCCCGCTGATCGGGTTGACCGAATGGCTTGGATCCAGCGCAACACAACCCGCATGAAGCCGTATCGCGGCCGCGTCGCCCCAACCCCCACCGGTCTGCTTCACCTTGGCCACGCGCAGACGTTTGGGATCGCCCACCAACGCGCACGCCAAGCCGACGGCAAACTGGTGTACCGGACAGAAGACCTCGACCCACAACGGTGCAAAACTGAATTCGCGGATGCCGCGCTGGAAGATTTGAAATGGCTGGGCATCGACTGGGACGAGGGGCCGGACTGCGGCGGCGAATACGCGCCGTACATCCAAAGCCAACGGATCGAGCGTTACCGTGAACTCCTCGAAACGCTGAAAACCCTCGGCTTGGTTTACCCGTGCCGCTGCTCACGCAAGGATGTGATTGAAGCCGTAACGGCACCGCACGAAACCGGCGAAGAGCCGCTTTACCCCGGAACCTGCCGCCCCGCGCTTGGCCAAGCGGCCACTTTCAAAGCAGACACCGCAGCCCGAGTCAACTGGCGATTTCGCGTGCCAAGCGCAGAGGCGGTTGCATTTGAAGACGGCCGCCTCGGGCAACAGTCATTCACCGCCGGCAGGGACTTCGGCGACTTCGTTTTTTGGCGTCACGACGATGTGCCCAGTTACCAGTTGGCCGTGGTGGTCGACGATCACGACATGGGCATCACCGAGGTTGTTCGCGGCGAAGATTTGCTCAAATGCACCGCCCGCCAACTGCTCATTTACCGCGCACTTGGCTGGGAAGCACCGGCGTTCCATCATTGCCCGTTGGTCACCGATGAAGACGGCGAGCGCCTGGCCAAGCGCCACGACTCACTCAGTTTGAAAGCCATGCGCGAAGCCGGGCTTACACCGGAAATGATCCGGGCAAAATTCATTGAATAGCGCTCCACACCTACAAGTCGTTGGGTTGCTATCTGGCAAAAAGGTAGGTTGCGGAAACGAGAGTTCGCGGTAGCATTTCAGCAAGGGCGAACGCCCAAGCCTCTTGGGCCAAACGAGGTGATACAATGAAACAGTCTTCGACGATTTACGCGTTAGCGGCGGTGACGACGATCATTGCCGCGCCGCAGGCCAAGTCGCTACCCACTCCGTCGCAACGGTTTGGGGGCGAGGCAAATGGAGAGGTGGCGAGTGTCAGGAAGCACGTGATTCCACTGCTTGGTGTCCGGGGCTGAACGGGAGGGAGTGCCACGGCTCCTTCTCCGACAAAGGCGATTTTCAGCTCTCGCTCTTCGGCTACGAGTTCGACAAGGATCACGAGGAGATCGTTCGCGACGAGGACGAGATTCGCGTCAACCGCGACCAGCCAGAAAACAGCCTCATCCTCGTGTAGCCCACCACGTAGGAAAAGCACAAGGGCAAACTGCGTTTTGAAAAAGACAGCTGGGAATATCGGCTGCTTTTGAGTTGGATAAAGGATGGCGCAAAAAACGATTCAAAACTGACCCCGGAATTCGAGCGTCTCGAAATCGTTCCCCCGTCATTGCGCTTCACCGAGTCCGGGCAAACGCAGCGGCTTCAGGCAATCGTCCACTGGAAGGACGGTTCAATCGAGGACGTCACCCAGTTGACTCGGTTTCGCAGCAACGATGAATCGATCGCCACGGTGAACGAGATCGGTATCGCCACCGCCACCGTTAGCGGTGACACACACATCATCGCCTTTTACGACAACGGCATTCAACCGGTTCCGGGTTACCGGCCCGTCTCCGACAAACTTGGCGACGCCTACCCCGAGGCCGCCGCCACAAGTGAAGTGGATCAATTAATCGTGGCCAAGCTGAGAACGTTGGGGGTCGTACCGTCCGAAGCCAAGTGCGCCGACAAGTATGCCATTCTTCGAGGCGTCAACCACACCTTGGCCGCGCATCGGTTGGGCGCGGAATACCTGATGACCGGGAACCGTCCCCTGCCCTCGCTGAAGTATCCGACTTACGGCGCCGTGATCAGCAAGGAACTCGGTGGCCCAAGGGACATACCCCGTTCTGTGGCCATTCCCAAGTGAGCCGCAGCGCCGACCGGTTTTCTCGGCTTGGAATATGGCCCGCTCGAAACCGGGGCCACACCCAAGGCCGGTCAACCGATGAACATCCGTGGCCTGTCACTCTCCAATGGCCTGACCTTGGCCGACATCGACCGCAGAGACAGCTTGGTCAAGCGGTACGACACCGCTTTTGGTTCGCTCGCCAGGGAGGACAAGGTGCTGAGCGGCATGGATGAGTTCAGCCAAAAAGCCTACGAGATGATACGCTCCGGCCGCACCCGTGAGGCTTTTGACCTGACGCGCGAGCCCGCAGCCATTTCCGGTTTGTTCGGCGACGGCAATTTCTCCCAAAGCTGCCTGCTGGCCACTCGCCTCATCGAGGCCGGCGTGCGCCTGGTTTCAATTCAATTCGGCGGTTGGGACACCCACCGGGACAACTTCAACCGGCTCAAGGACAACAATCTGCCCAACCTCGACGACGGCTTGGCCGGTTTGTTCAGGGCGTTGGACTCGAAGGGGCTGCTGAACTCAACCGCCGTGTTTGTAACCGGCGAATTCGGCCGGATGCCCAAGATCAACCAACGCGGCGGGCGCGACCACTATCCACGCGCAATGTTCTGCCAGCTCGCCGGCGGCGGCATGCAGGGCGGCCAAGTGGTCGGCGCCTCAGACGCCAAGGGCGAGGGTCCGAGGGATCGCGTCATCTCACCCGATGACGTTGCCGCGACGTTTTACCACGCGCTGGGCGTTGACCACACAAAGGAATACCACACGCCGACCGGCCGACCGGTGATGATCGTCCGGCACGGCAAACTGATCCAGGAGTTGGTGTAACACCCGAAACCACAAACGCTTTTCCCCGTGCTTGGCCAGGCGGTTTTTGCTTGGCCAAGTTTTTTGTCTCGCAAAACCGGAAGAATCTTGTCTTCAATTCCCGCTTTTCAGCGGCATGAACGAACAGATTGTCATCCTTGATTTTGGTTCCCAATACACGCAGGTGATCGCCCGGCGCATCCGAGAGTGCAAGGTTTACTCCACCATTGTCCACTACAACACGCCCGCCGCCGTCATCGCGGAAATGAACGCCAGCGGGATTATTCTCTCCGGCGGCCCGTCCAGCGTTTACGCCAAGGATGCCCCGTTGCCGGACAAGGCGATTTTCAAACTGGGCATCCCCGTTCTCGGCATCTGCTTCGGGTTGCAGGTGATGGCCAGGTTTTTGAAGGGCAAAGTCGAGCGCGGCCAAAAACGGGAATACGGCAAGGGAACGCTTCGCGTGAAAAACACCCAGTGCCGACTCTTCGACGCCTTGCCAAGGGATCTGCAGGTTTGGAATTCACACGGCGACAAACTCACCAAGCTTCCGGACGGTTTCAAGGCGGTGGCCACCACTGATAACTCCGGGTTTGCGGCAATTGAAAATGCCAAGGCCCGTTTTTACGGCCTGCAATTTCACCCAGAAGTCGTCCACACGCCCAGGGGCAAAAAAATCATTTCAAACTTCGTGCACAAAATCTGCGGCTGCGGCCGCAAGTGGACGATGCGCAGCTATGTCAAGCAGGCCGTCGAGGAGATCCGAGTCCAGGTCGGCAAGGAAAAAGTGATCCTCGGCTTGAGCGGCGGTGTGGATTCCAGCGTGGCGGCGGCGCTCATTCACAAGGCCATCGGCAAGCAGTTGACCTGCATCTTTGTGAACAACGGCGTGTTGCGCGCCAACGAGGCGAGCGTTGTCAAAAAAGTTTTTGGTCGCAATTTCAAGGTCAAGCTCCACTACGAGGACTCGACGAATTTGTTCATACGCAAACTGCGTGGCGTCACCGATCCTGAGTCAAAGCGCAAGATTATCGGCAACACGTTCATCGATGTTTTCCAGAAAGCCACACGTAAGGTTGGCAAGGCAAAATTTCTCGCACAAGGCACGCTGTATCCCGACGTCATCGAGTCGATCCCGATCGGTGGCAATCCGGCAGCGCTGATCAAGAGCCATCACAACGTCGGCGGCTTGCCGGAGAAAATGAAGTTCGAACTTATCGAGCCGCTGCGCTGCCTGTTCAAGGACGAGGTTCGCGAACTCGGCACTGAACTGGGCCTGCCGAGGGAGATCGTCATGCGCCAACCGTTCCCCGGCCCCGGCCTGGCCGTTCGCATCCTCGGTGAAGTCACGCCCGAACGCTGCGAGATTCTCCGCAACGCCGACACGATCGTCATAGAGGAAATGAAGTCCAACAACCTGTATTACAAAATCTGGCAGAGCTTCGCGGTTCTGCTACCGGTGCGAAGTGTCGGCGTGATGGGCGACGAACGCACTTACGATTACACGATTGCCGTGCGAGCAGTGGAGTCGAAGGACGGCATGACCGCCGACTGGGTGAAGCTGCCGTACAAGGTGCTCGAGACACTCTCGAGCCGGATCATCAACGAGGTCAGCGGCGTGAACCGCGTTTGTCTCGACATCTCCAGCAAGCCGCCGGCGACCATCGAGTGGGAGTAATGCTCAACCGGCCAAGCGCGCCGGCATGTCGACGCTACGCGATTCCAAGTCCGGTTGTTGCTGCAGTTTTCGGGCGACCAATCCTCCAGTCGCAGATTGAGCGCGTCGATGCTCCACCGTCCCTCTTCCTGCATCAAACTGATGGCGCACCAGATCCAGTGTCCGCCGTCGAAAAACAGGTAGGCGTCCAGCACGGCGCTCGTTCCGTATCCATGGCCAAGCCGAAATGTGACGCCGTCGAGAGCGGCGCAACGGAAGATCGTTCTGGATCATCTCGCGGAGTTCGCCCGTGGAAACTCCCTGCCAAGCCGGCGACATTTTAGACTTGGCCTCGCCGTAATTTCCGGATCGCACCGCCTTGAAAAAGTCGCGGGCCGTTTCAGTGAACAGTTGGTGCAGAAGAAGGGTCTGCAGCGAATTCCTGATCGTTTTGACTAATGCGAATGCCTTTACTTTGTTCTTCCCGAATGGATTCTGAATCCAAAAAGAGTATCGACGGTGCCCCAAAAAACTTTAGTCGGAACTTTTCCGCCCGTTGACTGTGCTGCTGATCTCGCCGGCGTGGAGGTGTGTCCGCAGCATTTGGCCGGGCTTCGCATTTTTGGCATCCCTCAAAACCACGCCCGTCGCCGCGTCGCGGGTGATCGAGTAGCCGCGGGCCAGGACGGACTTGGGCGAGAGCAAGTCAAGGCGGCTTGCTGCCTGCTCAAGGCTTGCAGTGCATTCACCCAGGGCACGGCGCGGCACCTCGGCCAAGCGGCGTTGCAACCACCCAAGCTGATCCCTCCGCCGGGCAAGCAGAGCCATTGGCCGGAGTGACACCAAGCGTTGCCTGGCCAAGCGCAGGCGGTCTCGCCGAGCCGCCACCCCCTGCTTGGCCAAGCGGTTCAAATCGTCGAGCTGGTTGTCGAGACGCTGAAAGGAGTCATTGAGCGCCCGGCGCGGATGCGCGCGGCCAAGCCGGTGGGAGAGGCTCGACAACTCCCGCCTAGCCGACTCCACGCCGCCCTTGGCCAAGCGGCGCAAATACGCCGCTGTCGAGACCAAATCCCCGCGCGATGCGAACACGTCCTCGGTGATCAACTCGCCGGCGACACTCGGCGTTGCTGCCCGGACATCGGCCACGAAGTCAGTGATCAAAATATCAATCTCATGCCCCACGGCGGACACAACCGGCAGTGCCGACTCGTGCACGGCGCGGGCCAACACCTCCTCGTTGAACGCCCAAAGATCCTCCAAGCTCCCGCCGCCTCGCGCCAGTAAAATCAAATCCAGCGGCTCACTCTGCCTGGCGCTCCATTGGTTCAACCGGTGAACCGCCTTGGCCATTTCCGCTGCGGCTGTAGCGCCCTGCACACGGCACGGCTCCAGCACAATTTGCAGGGAAGGGTTGCGCCGCAAAACGACATGCAGCACATCCTGAATCGCCGCGCCGGTCGGCGAAGTGACAAGGCCGATCCGCGCGGGAAAACCGGGCAACGTCCGCTTGCGCCCGGGCGCGAACAGCCCCTCGGCCTCCAGCTTGCGCTTCAGTTTCTCAAACTTGACCTGCAACTCTCCACGCCCCTGCAGTTCCACCTTGCGAACAATCAGTTGATACTGCCCCCTCGCCTCGAACAGCGTGACGTCCCCCTGCAGGAGCACCTGTGTTCCGTCCTCAATCAGCGAACGGTTCTCCGCGTCGGTTCCGCGAAACAGCGCGCAACCCAACTGGCCTTTCTCATCCTTGATGCCGAAATAAATGTGACCCGAGGATTGTCTTCGCAGCCCGGTGATTTCCCCCTCCACCCAGACGGTTCCGAGTTGATTTTCCAGCAGGCCCTTGGCCTTTCGGTTCAACTCGGCAACGCCATAAACCTTGCGCGCCTCCCCCTGCTCCGGCAATCCGCCGAAGTCCCACAGGCTCTGTTGCTCCCGGCTCATTCTGCGGGCAACAACTCAGAGACTCGCTCTATGGAGCGCGCCTTGCCGGTTTCGTCATCGATGTCGATCAAGGCTCCGTTTAGCATGACGCGCTTGGAGGCGACGCCAAAGCGCTGTGGCCGGTAAGTCGTGAACCGCCGCAGGATCGGCTCAATCTCGCGTCCAAGGATGCTCTCCTGCGGCCCCGTGCAACCCGCGTCACAGAGGAACGCCGTCCCGCCCGGAAAAATCTGCTGGTCAGCGGTCTGCACATGCGTGTGCGTGCCCACCACGGCGCTCACCCGGGCATCGAGAAAGCGTCCCATCGCGATTTTCTCAGACGTCGTTTCCGCGTGCATATCCACAAAAATAATCGCCGTCTCCTTGCGCAACTCGTCCACTGCCTCGGCGGCAGCGAAGAAGGGGTTATCGATCGGCTTCATGAACGTTTGCCCCTGCAAGTTCAGCACTCCCACCGGAGGGAGACCTTCCTTTCGCGCGACGCAAAACCCCTGTCCCGGCGTGCCCTCGGGATAGTTTTGAGGGCGCACAAAACGCGGCTCGCTCTCCAGCAGCGACTCCACCTCGCGTTGATCCCACAAATGATCGCCGGACGTCATCACATCCACTCCCGCTTCAAACACCTCGCTCGCGGTCGCCGGCGTGATGCCCGAGCCGCCGGCCATGTTCTCCCCGTTGGCGACGACGAAGTCGATCCCGAGCGACTTGCGGAGGCGCGGCAAAAAATACCGCACCGCCTTGCGCCCCGGTTTCCCGACGATGTCGCCAATGAAAAGCAGCTTCACGGGCCGCACGGTACGACACCCAACCACCCGCGCAAAGCCCAAGCGAATCAGTAAGCAGTCGGCAGTGAGCGGTGAGCAGTTGAGAAAAGGAACATGGACTGGCAGGAGGAACAGGATGGAATATCGAACATGGAATGTTCAAACTTGAAGTGAAACAACTGAAAACTCATTGAGAATCTGCGCTCATCCGCGAAATCTGCGGATAAAGAACGTTTGTGTCCATTCGTGTTCGTTCGTGGTTGCCAAAAATAAATCCGTGCTCATCCGTGAAATCCGTGTCCTGCTCTCATGCGCCCGCTAAACTTGAAGAGTGGCCCGCTGCGGATTATGACTTCGGCGTGCCGCTGAAAATCACCGGAACCTCCATCCGGCAAACTCAACTCAAGACGCGCATGCCGTTCAAGTACGGCATCGCCACCATGACTGAGGTGCCGATGGTGTTTGTCCGGGTCGAGACCGAGGTGGATGGCCGGCCGTCGTGGGGCATTTCCTCCGACCTGTTGCCGCCGAAGTGGTTCACCAAGGTGCCGGACGACCCGCTCGAGCAGGAGATCGCCGACATGCTCCAGGTGATCCGCCGAGCCATGTCCAATTCGCTCGGCGTCGAGGCTCCGACTGCCTTCGCCGCTTGGCGGACGATTTACGGGCAGCAGGCCGCTTGGGCCAAGGCCGAGAACATCGCGCCGTTGCTGGCTCACTTTGGCACGTCGCTGGTCGAGCGCGCATTGATCGAGTCGGTCTGCCGCGCCACGGGCCAACCGCTTGGCCAAGCGCTGCGCAACGGCACGCTGGGTTTTGAGCCCGGTGCGATTCACCCTGCCTTGGCCAAGCGCTCCACCGCTGAACTGCTCCCGCAACAACCGTTGGCCAAGGTGCTCGCCCGGCACACGGTTGGCTTGGCCGACCCGTTGTCCGCCGCCGCCATCCCGACCGATGAGTTGCTCGACGACTCGCTGCCGCAATCGCTCGACCAGTGCATTCGCGCCTATGGCCTGCGCCATTTCAAAATCAAAATCAACGGCAACCTCGACGCCGATCACGAGCGCCTGCGCAGTGTTGCTGCCACAATCGGGCAAAACGCGCCGAGTGACTACGCGTTCAGCCTCGACGGAAATGAGCAGTTCAAGTCCGTGGACGATTTTCGCAACCACTGGGCGAGTCTCGCCGCCGACGCGGAGTTGACCTCCTTTTTCAAGCACCTGCTTTTTGTCGAGCAACCGTTGCACCGCGACATCGCGCTGGAGGATTCCGTGGGCGACGGGTTCGGCGACTGGCCGGATCAGCCGCCGATCATCATCGACGAATCGGATGCTACGATCAAAAGCCTGCCGCTGGCGCTGGCGCTTGGCTACGCCGGGACGAGCCACAAAAACTGCAAGGGCATTTTCAAGGGAGTCGCCAACGCATGCCTACTCAATGCACGGCGGGAAGCCGGGCACGCGGCGGTCATGAGCGGCGAGGATTTATGCAACGTCGGCCCGGTCGCCGTGATACAGGACTTGGCGGTGATGTCAGCGCTTGGCATCGAGAGCGTCGAGCGGAACGGGCATCATTACATGGCGGGGCTGTCGCAGTTCCCGGAAGCTACACAGCGGCAGGTGCTCGCCGCACACGCCGGGCTTTATCGCACGAGCGACCAGGGCTGGCCGACGCTCGATATTCGCGATGGGCAGATTCACTTGCGAAGTGTCAACGACCAGCCATTCGGCACCGGCTTCGAACTCGACTTGTCGCCGTTCGAAGAGATCGGCCTCACCGCTGTATGAAAAAGCATCTACTCGCAAAACTCGACCAGCGGCATTTGTGGCATCCGTTCACCCAGATGCGCGACTGGCTCAAGGGCGAACCGCTGGTCATCGAGCGCGGGAAGGGTGCGCTGCTTTGGGACGTGCGCGGACGGGAGTACATCGACGCCAACTCGTCCATTTGGACCAATCTTCACGGGCATAATCACCCGAAAATCAACGCCGCCATTCGGGGGCAATTGAGCAGAGTCGCCCACACCTCGGCGCTTGGCTTGGCCAACGGACCGGCCTCACTGCTTGGCCGGGAGCTGGTGCGCTTGGCCAACCCTCGAGCCGGCGTGACCAAGCAGCAGCCGCGTTTGGCCAAGGTGTTTTACTCGGACAACGGTTCGACCGCAGTCGAGGTGGCGCTCAAGCTGGCCTATGAGTTCGCCCGGCGCACGGGGCGCGCCCGCAGGCCAAGGTTCCTTTCGCTCGACGGCGCGTATCACGGCGACACGGTCGGGGCGGTCAGCGCCGGGCACATCGACCTTTTTCACAAGGCGTACTCCGGCATGCTGTTCAAGACGGACAAGGTGATGTCGCCATACTGTTACCGATGCCCGTTCAACAAGGCCAAGCCGGAACGCGGCGACGCGCGCGACACCCGCAAGTGCAACTTCGAGTGCGTTGACAAAGTGGAGCAGCGATTCGCCACCCGCAAAAAACGCGGGAGCAACTACGCCGCGCTGCTGGTCGAACCGGGCATGCAGGGGCCGGCCGGAATGATCGCACAGCCGAAGGGATGGCTTGGCCGCGTCGCGCAGATTGCACAGGGACACGGCACCCAACTCATCGCCGACGAAGTGATGACCGGCTTGGGCCGCGCTGCTTGCCGGCATTTTGCCAGCCACGACGAAGGCGTGCAGCCGGATTTCCTCTGCCTGGCCAAGGGACTAACCGGCGGCTATCTGCCGATGGCCGCCACGCTGACAACGCAGGAAGTGTTCGATACGTTCCTTGGCGACAATTCCGAGTTGAAGACTTTCTTCCACGGGCACAGTTACACCGGCAACCAACTCGGCAGTGCCGCCAGCCTAGCCAGTATCGGGTTGCTGAAGACCGCCGCAAGCAGGCGCAAAAAACTTGCCGCGAATCTCCACACCGAAGCCAAGCGGCTTTGGAGCCTGTCTCAAGTCGGTGACATTCGGCAGGCGGGATGCGTGCTGGCGGTTGAATTGGTTCGCGACTGGCGGACACGCGAGCCGTTTAAGTTGGCCGAGCAGGCTGGGATCCGCGTCTGCGACGGCTTGGCCAAGCGCGGCGTGCTGACGAGGCCGGTCGGCAACGTGATCGTCATCATGCCGCCGTTCTGCACGACGCAGCAACAGGTCAAAAAAATCTTCTCCGCGCTGCACGACTCGATTGAAGAAACCCTCAACAAACCATGACCTCTTTCGAGTTCGTTGCCCTTGGGCTGATTTTGATTCGCTATTTTTTTGAGCTTTGCCTCGATGGGGTGAATGCGGCGCACGTGCGGAAACACGCCGATGAAGTTCCGGAGGCATTCCGGGAAATCATGGACGAGGCGACGTACCAGAAATCGGTGCAGTACACTCTGGCCAAGGCTCGCTTCGGCACGGTCTCGGACAGTTACAGCACGGCGGTGCTCTGCGCCCTGCTCTTCAGCGGTTTGCTGGCATCGCTCTTTGCCCAAGTCGTGGAGCGGACCGGTCAATCCGCATGGGGACTGGCCATCGCGCTGTGGGCAGTGATCCTGCTGATGTCGCTGCTGAGCCTGCCTTTTTCATGGTGCTCGCAGTTTCGGCTTGAAGAGCGGTTTGGGTTTAACAACTCCACGCAGCGCACTTGGTGGTCGGATCAGGTCAAGGGGGTCGCGCTGAGTTTTGCCATCGGCGTGCCGCTGCTGGCGCTGATACTTTGGCTGGTCGGGGCAAGCGGCGATTATTGGTGGCTGTGGGCGTGGGGCGTGGGCGTGGTTTTTCAACTGTTGATGAGCGTGTTGGCGCCAATTATCATTCTTCCCCTGTTCAACAAGTTCACGCCGTTGCCGGAAGGCTCGCTGAAAGACCGGTTGAAAAACCTGGCCGAGCGCACCGGGTTTATCAACGCCGGCATCCAAGTGATGGACGGCAGCAAGCGATCCAAGCACTCGAACGCCTTTTTTACCGGGTTGGGCAAGGGCCGGAGAATTGCGCTGTTCGACACGCTCGTGGAGCAGATGAGCGAGCAGGAACTTGAAGCCGTCTTGGCGCATGAGATCGGCCATTACAAACTCCGGCACGTGCCGAAAATGATCACCTGGTCGTTTGTCACCACGTTGGCTGGTTTTTGGGGGTTGAGTTTGCTGGCGAGACAGTCCTGGTTCACGGGTGCGTTTGGTTTTGGCAACGAAGCCGGAATCGCCCCGGCGTTTTTGCTGTTTGCCCTCCTCGCCGGGACGGTGACGTTTTGGCTCTCACCGCTGTCGAGCCTTTGGTCGCGCAAGTTCGAATACGAGGCGGACGCCTTCGCGGTAGACGCGGTGAACACCAGTGAGCCGATGATCACGGCGCTCCGAAAACTCAACCGGGAAAACCTGAGTAATCTCACCCCGCACCCGTGGTACAGCGGCTTTCATTACGATCACCCGGCATTGCTTGAGCGCGAATCTGCGCTGAAAGACTGGAATCCGGGCGATCGGGCCGCATGATATTCAGCTTTTGCCGCTTGGCCAAACAGGGTAGATTTCCGCGCGCCCTTGGGGGAGGCACGACTTTGAATTCGATATGCGACTGAAATTATCCATCACATTTCTGACCGGTTTTTTGGCGCTTGGCCAAGCGATCACCGGCCTGGCAAGCGACCCGTTCATCAGCGAGATTGTTGCCGCCAACAACAAGATGCTGAAAGACAACTTCGGCGAGACCTCGGACTGGATCGAGCTGCACAATCCCGGCAGCGAACCGGCAAACCTGCTGGGATGGGGCCTGAGCGACGAACTGGAGAACCCGCTGAAGTGGACATTCCCCGATGTGAGCATCCCCCCCGGCGAATTCTTGCTGGTGCATGCGTCCGGAAACAATATTGCCGACCCCGGCCGGCCCCTGCACACCAGTTTCAGGTTGTCGCGGGCGGGCGAATTCCTCGGCTTGGCCAAGCCGGATGGCAGTTTTGCAGACAAGTACGCCCCCGGTTTCCCGGCGTTGAACGACAATCAATCCTACGGGGTTCCGATGATGGGAGCCCCGGATGAAGTCATCCCCGCGCACTCGACATTTAGTTACCTGACGCCGGCCAGCGGCAACGCAAAGGAAAAATGGACTGAAACGAACTTCAAGTTAACAAGCGACTGGAGAAGCGGGCGTTCTGGTTTTGGCTTTCAAAAATCCGGATCCACCCTTACGGGCTTGATCAAGACCAAGATTCGCACTTCGAAGCGGGCCATTTGGCTTCGCAAGAAATTCTCAATTAAAAATCAGGACACACTGGATTACCTTATTCTCAGGATTCAATTTGATGACGGGTTTATCGCCTACCTGAACGGTCAAAAAGTTGCCACCGTGAATGCCGTTGAGAAGCCGAAGTACAACTCCTACGCGACCAGGGACAACCGGGATCTTTCCTTTTTTGATTTTGATTTGACGGACCATATCCGCCTTTTGAAACCCGGCCAGAACAACGTCCTGGCTGTGCAGTCTTTCGATTATCGCACAGACCGTACACAGTTCTTTGTCATGCCCACCCTGCTCGCCGGACGACTTACTGCGTTCGACTCGACTAAGCGGGTGTTCCTTTCGACTCCGACGCCGGGACGGCTGAACGCGAGCCAGTCCCCTCCCCAGCCGGGCGAGCCGGTATTCTCAGAGCCAAGCGGTAGTTTTTCCTCTTTATTCTCGATCACTCTCAAGCCAGCCGTCGAGGGGGAGATTGTCCGCTACACAACCAACGGATCCGTCCCCAGTTCATCCTCAAAAAAATATACCAGCGCCATCAGGATCACAAAGTCCACCCTTGTTTGCGCCCGGTGTTTCACCGAGGACGGCCACGGCGGGGCGCCGGTTACCCGGGAGTATCTGCAGCTCGCATCGAATGTGCGGAAGTTTTCGTCAAACCTACCGGTCATCGTGATCGAAAACTTTAAGGGAGGAAGCATCCCGTCCGATCCCTACAAGAATGCTCACATGTCCATTTACGAACCCGACGAAGATGGCCGCACCAAATTGATGGACGGCCCGACTCTCGACACCCGCGTTGGAATCAAGATACGGGGTTCCAGCACGCAAAATCGCGCCAAGAAAGCCTTCACCGTCGAGGCCCGGGACGATTTCGGTGAGGACAGGGACATCACCCCGCTGGGGATGCCGGAGGAATCGGACTGGATTCTTTATGCCGCCTACAATTTCGACCGTGCCCTCATTCGCAACGCGCTGGTTTACGAGCTCAGCAACCAGATTGGCCGGTACGCCGTGAGAACCCGGTTTTGCGAGGTGTTCGTCAACACCAACGGAGGCGCCCTGAGCTACAACGATTACGTGGGTGTATACTCGTTTATGGAGAAAATCAAGCGGGACAAAAACCGGGTGAACATCACCCGCATCGCCCCCGACGACAGTTCCGAGCCGGAAGTCACCGGCGGCTATATCTTCAAAATCGACCGGCCGGATCCGGGGGACTCGGGATTCAGCGCCGGCGGACAGGGCATCAAGTGGATGGAGCCCAAGGAGGATGACATCACCTCCAGGCAAAGCGGCTATGCACGCGCCTATCTTAACACGATGTACAAGAATTTAAGCCACACGACAAAGTACCGGGACTACATCGACCCTCTGTCGTGGATCGACCATCACATGCTAAACGAGTTCACCAAAAATCCGGACGGCCTCCGGTTGAGCACTTATTTTTTCAAGGACCGCAACAAGCGCATCGAGTACGGCCCGGTGTGGGACTTTGACCGCACGATGGGCTGCGACGATGACGGCCGGGCAGCGAACCCCGTCGGCTGGTCCGGCAGTTACATCCATGGCTGGTGGTCGCGCGTCATGCGCAACAAGTCATTCAAGGAACTGTACGCACAGCGCTGGGGCGAAGTGCGCGGCAGCGTGATGACCGAAAAAAACATCTTCTCAATCATCGACGAATGGGAGGAACTGCTGGACGAGTCGGCCAAGCGCAACTTCACCAAGTGGCGCCTCGTCAATTCAAAGACCGGTTTCCAGACAGAAATCAAACAGCTAAAGACATGGATCTCCGGACGCCTGACATGGATGGATACCCAGTTTGACTCCATCCCGTCACCCCTGTTGAGCATCACCGAGGGTGCCGCCCTGCCCGGTTTCCAGCTTGGCGTAAGCGCGCAAAGTGACGAGGTGTATTATACGACTGACGGCACGGATCCGCGTATGCCAAACGGCGACATCAACCCAAGAGCGACCCGGCTTGCCCAAGCGGAAACTGAACCGATCATCCCGATAAACTCCGAGTGGAAGTACCTCGACACGGGAACCAAGCTCGACAAGGTCGATTGGACCGCTATCGAGTACGACGACAGTGAATGGAAAAGAGGCAAGGCCGAGCTTGGCTATGGCGACGGCGACGAGGCCACCGCAGTTGATCGAGGTTCAGAGCCCAGCACAAAATTCCACACAACCATCTATTTCCGGAAGGAGTTCCAGATGGGCGAATCGATCGACAAGTCGCTGCTTATCAAGCTGTTGCGAGATGACGGTGCCGCTGTTTACCTGAACGGACGGGAGTTGTTCCGAAGCAACATGAAACTGGGAACGATTCGTTATGCCACTTACTCAATTAAACGAAACTCCTCCAAGAACAGCCGCATCTTTTTCCCCTACTTCGTTGAAGTTCCCAAGTTCAAGACGGGCAAAAATGTCTTCGCCGTCGAGGTCCATCGCGGCTCCCGGTCCGACAAGGATCTGAGCTTCAATTTTGTTGCTTCCGCTCTGGACGCATCCGGCATACCGGTCACCATCGACAAGACATCCACCATTACCGTCCGCGCAAAAAGCGGCGAAACCTGGAGTGCGCCAGCCACTGCGTCGATTGTCATTTCCCCCTCGGCAGCGCTCAAGGTCACGGAGTTGATGTATAATCCGACGGACGGAAAAACGTTCGAGTTCATCGAGTTGAAAAACATCAGCGGCGCTCCTCTCGACTTGGCGGGCGTTAGTTTCTCCGGCGTCCGGTTTACGTTCGACGAAGGGACGCTGGCACCGTGGGAGTCCGGTGTCATCATCCCCAACGACGACCCGGCGGCGTTTATCGCGAAATACCCGGACGCCCCCATCCTCGGCACCTACGGCGGCAGCCTCTCCAACTCAGGCGAGGAACTTCGCCTGCTCGATCCCGATGGCCAGATCGTTTTCTCGGTCAATTACTCCGCCGACAGCCCTTGGCCAAGCAAGGCGGACGGCGTCGGCTCGTCGCTCGAACTCGTGTCGCAACTGGCCAGTGAGCGTGACCCGTCCAACTGGCGGGCAAGCCTCGTGCCCGGCGGCACCCCGGGTGACATTCTGTTTTTATCCACCAAATTAAGCCTTACGGGTGGAAGGATGGCCATCCGATTCCTGGCGCTTCCCGGCAACACATATTCCCTTCATACCAGCGACGACCTCGCCTCAGGGAAGTGGAGGAAACTAGAGGCAAATGAATTCGTAACAAAAATGAAAGTCGTTGAGTTCGTAGTCTCGCCTGGCGATGGCGAAGGACAGCAGTTCTACCGTGTTTCAAGCCCATGACAACGCGCAACCCATCCGGCAACCTGCCGCCGCTTGCGGGTGTCTGCACCCTCGAGGATGCCCAGCGCCCCGGCCTGCCCGTGGAGGAGTGCGTCCGCCGACTGAAACGCTTTCACTACACCCTTAAGCGGCTACACCAGGTTTTCAACAATCGCATTTCCTCCGAGCCAGTTTATGAGTTGAAGATGGCCTTCAGCCTCCACTCACACTACTGCGCGGAGCACGTCGCCGCCCTGCGCAAGCGTATCGGCGAGATGCGAGAACCCCCGCTTGGCCTCGACACGCTGCCCGACAAGCATCTGGAGGTTTTTTTTGACGAGATTCTCGCCGCCCCCACCACTGGTGAGTTGTTGCTTGGGGTTTACGAGGTAGCTCTCCCTGCGCTGCGGGATGCCCTGCGCCAACACCTGGCTGACACCAACCCGCTGGCTGACCACCCAAGCGTACGGCTGATCCGGTTTGCGCTGCTCGAGATCAACGAGATGATTGCGCTTGGCCAAGCGACCAACGACTCGTTACTGGATACGGATCAACGCGCCGAAACCGAAGGCTGGCTTGACCTGTTGAACAACTGCCTGGCCAACGCCGGTGGCCTGGACGGCACCGCTGAACCGGCGCAGCAATCGGTCGGGCGCCAACACTCGGCCAAGCCGTACCAGTACGACAGTGCGCCCAGGCGGGACGCGCGGTTTCCCGACCCGTTCAACATGGGCGTCAATGCCGAGGCGTTCCTGTACGACGAACAATACCCGCCGGAACCCAAGACGCTGATGATGTTTTACAAGCGACTCCGGGAGATCGACGTGCCGGAAATGATGTCCAGCATCATCGCCGAGACGCCGGGCAAACCGTGGGGCTACTACCGCGACATGACACGCCAGCTTTGGGACGAGGCGCGCCACGCCATGATGGGCGAGGTGGGCTTCGTGAACCTCGGCATCGACTGGCCCAGCAAGGTCATGGTCAATCACAACTGGTCCCTCGCCCTCAACGCGCAACTCACCCCGATGGAGCGCCATGCCGTCCTCTACTTCATCGAGCAGGGGTTGATGCCCCGGACGGGGAAACGCTTCGAGTGGGAAGTGGCCCGGGATTCCAACAACCCGTTGTCCGCGCTGTTTCAGGATTATGACTGGGCTGACGAGGTGCTGCATGCGCGCATCGGCCGCGACTGGTACCTGCCGGAATTCGACAACCCCAAGGCGGCCATCGACTACGGTGATGACTGCTGGTCGCGTGTGTTGATGGACTGGAACCAATACCGCAAGGACAGCAAAACGGAGCATCGCAACTGGTGGCCCGACCTCTACAGCGCCGCCTGCAAGGCGCGGAACATCGAGCCCGACCCCAATGTGATGCGTTTCAGCACATCCTACGAGACGGTTCGAGCTGATTTGAGGGCTATTTCAGCTTCGGGGTAATTTTTGCATTTTCCTTAAAACCATTTTCATCCAGTATCCCGCCGATGCGATATCGCCGTCTGGCCCGCGAACGGGCTATCCAGTTCCTGTTTCAACATGAGATGAACCCTCCCGAGGCAATCGAGGAGGATCTTGAGCGCTTTTGGGAATCCCAAACCAGCGCCGCAATCGCCGAGGATCACAAGGCATCCACCTGGGGTGAGGCATCCGAGCCGACGACGCCGACCTCCGAGGACGATGAAGTCCGGAAGTTTGGCGATCCCCTCATACGCGGCGTCCTGGAAAAACTCACCGAGTTGGACGGCATCATCGAGGAACAGACATGCAACTGGGATATCGCCCGCATCGCCAAGGTGGATCGAAACATCCTGCGACTGGCCATTTACGAGATGCTGCACCGGGAGGACATCCCGCCGGTCGTCAGCATCAACGAGGCGATCGACATCGCCAAAAAGTTTTCCACTGAGAACAGCGGACGATTCGTCAACGGCATTCTCGACAAGGTCAAGGGCAAGCTCATGCGCCCGGCCCGAACGACCGCCAACTGAGCAAACTCACTGGGAGAAACGCTTGGCCAAGCCATTGATCGACCTGCACCTGCACACCCTCTACTCGGACGGCGTCTCCACCCCCGAGCAAGTGGCCGAGGAGGCGCAGAAAATGAACCTTGCCGCCATTGCGCTGACCGACCACGACACCATCGAGGGCTGCCCGCGCTTGGCCAAGGCCTGTGCCGAGCGCGACATCGAGTTCATCCCCGGCACCGAGCTTTCCACCGATATCGATGGGCACGAGATGCACCTACTCGGCTACTACCTCGACACGGACAACGAGGAACTGATCCGCGAAACCACCCGCTACCAACAAAACCGAACCGATCGCGTCCACGGCCTGGTTCGGCAGCTCAACTCGATCGGGGTGGCCCTGCACGCCGATCAGGTTTTCGACCTGGCCAAGTGCAAGGCACCCGGCAGGCCGCATGTGGCCCGGGCACTGGTGAAGCACGGCTTTTGCAGCACAATGGACGAGGCATTCACCCGTTATCTGCGGAAGAGCGCGCCGGGCTGGGTTCCCAAGGTCAACGTCGGCGTCGATGAGGGCATCCGGCTGATCCACCAGGCTGGCGGCTTGGCTGTGATGGCTCATCCCAGCCTCAACAAGATCGACCACTTGATCCCCCGCCTGGTTGAGGCCGGCCTCGACGGTCTCGAGTGCTGGCACAGCAGGCATCCCAAGAGCACCGCCAAGCGTTACCGCGAAATGGCCGCGCGCCTTGGCCTACTCATCACCGGCGGGTCGGATTGCCACGGCCCGTCCCGGGGCCGGCATCCCCTCATCGGGACTGTTCGCGTGCCGTACGAAATCCTCGATGAAATGAAACGCCGCCTCCCCCGCTCCACCACGAGCAGGCAAATTTAACCAAATGGGTTTGTTCACAAAATTCTTTTCCGGGCTGAAGAAGACGCAGTCCAAGTTATCGACCGAGATCCGCCGGATCATCATCCGCTCACCCAAGCTCACCGAGGACGATATCGAGGAACTCGAGGCCGCCCTGCTCGCCTCCGACATGGGCCTCGCGGTCACTGGGCGCGTCATCGATGCCGTCCGTGAAAAATACGAGTCGAGCGGCGGCAAGTCGGGTAGCGTGCTCGAGGTCGCCCAGGCGGAAGTCATGTCGTGCCTCGGCGACAACACCGCCCGCTTGGCCAAGCACGACGGGTTGACGGTCGTCTCCCTGGTCGGCGTGAATGGCGCCGGCAAAACAACCACCGCCGCCAAGCTCGCCCACCGCGTGAAGGCCGACGGCGGCAAGCCGATGTTGGCCGCGTGCGACACCTTTCGCGCCGCCGCCATCGAGCAGTTGAACCTCTGGGGCACGCGGCTCGACATCCCGGTTGTCAGCAGCAACTACGGCGCAGACCCCGCCTCAATCGCCCACGACGCCGCCAACTCAGCGCTTAGCAATGGCAATGATTATCTATTCATCGACACCGCCGGCCGACTCCATACCAAGCACAACCTGATGCGCGAACTCGAGAAACTGCACCGCGTGATCGGCAACAAGGTCGATGGCGCGCCGCACGAAACGCTGCTCGTGATCGATGCCTCCACCGGGATGAACGCGCTGAACCAAGCGCGGGAATTCAACAAGTCCGTCCCGGTGACGGGGCTGGTCATCACCAAGCTCGACGGCACCTCGAGGGGCGGAATGGTGGTGGCCATCCAACACGAACTCGATTTGCCGGTCAAGTTCATCGGGCTGGGCGAGCAACCCGACGACCTCCAGCCCTTCTCTGCGGCCGACTACGCCCGGGCGCTTTTCTTCGAGGAATAAGCGCTCCCTTTTGATTCGCTTTGGCCGAGTTGCTTGGCATTTTGCGGCCCGATACCGATGACGACCCTGTCTTTATCCTGGCTCAAGCCACCCCCGGCACCCGCAACGCCAGCAAGGCTCACGCCCATTTGCAAAAAAAATACGGCATCAGCGTCACCCTCGGTGGCTCAAGGGAAAAATGATCCCGCGCGTGGGGTCTTGACGTTCGTGGGTTTAATTGGCAACCCTCGCCTTGGCTGCAACCCAAGGCCGCCCCGGTAGCTCAACTGGATAGAGCATCTGCCTTCTAAGCAGAATGTTGTGGGTTCAAGTCCCGCCCGGGGTACCATTTGTTAGCTTCACCAAAACCGTCGTGCGTTGCTTCAGTGGGTCATGGCGTAGATGAGGATGTTGATTCCCATCGGGTATGACTTGGGCTCGGAGAAGTTTTTGAAATACCATTCGCTGACGCCTTCCTCCTCCCAGCCGTCGCCGATGTCGGTGTTGTGGCAGGCAACGCCCATCATCCGGCCTTTCTTGTCGAAGTAGGCGTAAAAATGCGGCTCGGGCGGCATGACGTCGTACCGCTTGGTCTCCCAAGTAACACCGCTGTCCAGCGCCTGTTGCGCCGTGGCGAACCGATCCACATACCAGTCTTCGCTGGGCACCTGCGGCTTGCTGTCGAGTGGGAACACGTGGCTGAACAGCGGGTGTTCCACCGGCAAGTCCACCGGCTCGACATCGGGCAACACTCGCTTCATTTCCCGGTAAAAGGCTTCCCACTCCGGCTCACTCCAAAAGTCGTCCGCCATGAAAAAGCCGCCGCTGCGCAGGTATTTGCTAAAGCCCTTCACCTCATCCTCACCAAGGGACATTGAGCGGGGATCGGTGATGTAAACGAAGGGATACCCATAGAGCTTTTTCTCCGTGAACTGAACAACGGTGCCTTCGGGATCGGCCTTGATGGCGGTGAGCTGCTCGATGCGGTGGGAAAAGTTTAGGTCTGCGTTGGGATAATCCACCCGCCATCCGCCAAACCCCCGCCCATAGCCTGAGTATTGTATGCGGGTAAATGTGAACTTGTCATGGGGCATCTCGGCATCGTTTTCCCATTCCGGCACACCGCCTCTTCCGCCTCTGCCAAACCCGCCGCGGCCACTGCGGCCACCGGGATCACGAGTCCACTGCGCCACAGCCGCCGCTGCCAGCAGGATCGTAGCCAGTATCGGCAAAACAATTTTTTGTGTCCTGGTTTTCAACGGTCTCGCTTGGCCAAGCGGTTGGCTCCGCGAAAGAACCATACGTTATCGGCGTGAGAATTGTTACGGCACGCCGGAAAAAAGCGAGGCAAGCGTTTGTTGGCAACTGGTTTCATGTGGCGGGGATGTAGCGCTGAAACAACAGGGCCAAGCCGAACAGCCCGAAAAACACGATACCCATCTGCATGTCCTGGTTCGCCGCGAGCAGGAAGTCGAACAGCACAATACCGGCAAGCAGCCCGGAGACGGTTCGTCCGTGTTGCGGCATCATGGACTTGAAGGTGAACAGCAAACTTCGAACCGTCCACAAGGCATACAAGCCAGCCGCAACCATCACTCCGCGCCATGCCACGTCAGCATCCCCGTGGCAATATGGCAGCGCGAAAGCGAGCGCCAACGGCAACCCAAGCAGCCAGCACGGCCATGAGTTGACCCGGCCGCCGGTGGCTTCGCGCCGGGCAATGTTGCTTAACCCGACGATGTACGCCCACAGCGCAACAGCGCTTAAAACAACCGTGAGGCCAAGCGACCCCGTGGCGGTTGCCCCGGCCAGGAGATACAGGAGCAGGCGGCACAGCCCCATGAGTAGCGGCGACCAAGCCGTGCGTTTGTGCAGCCAGTCGTACACCAGAATGCTCCCGGCCAAGCCAAGCGCGCAGAGCGTCGCCAAGGTGTTCACCCAGACGAGGCAACCAAGGCCGAGCAGCAGTTGGCCAATGCCCAGCACCCAAACCGCCTTGACGCTGATGGCGCCGCTGGGGATCGGCCGCCCGGGACGATGCTCGCGGTCGAATTGAACGTCGAAGGCGTCATTGAGAAACATGCCCGCAAGAAAAAGCAACGTCGCACCGGCAATAAGCCAGGCAAAGCGCTGCACATCCGCCGACTCGACCAACGCGCCGCCGGCCAGCAACCAGGCGGCGAGACAGTTCGACCAGACGGTGGGCAGGTTGGAGACGCGCCCCAGCAGCAGCAGAGCCTTCACGCAACCGTAGGATGAATCGCGCTTCGGGCGCATATCAGTCAGCGGGGTGTATCCCCTGCTCTGCCAGTTTGGCCAATGTCCACTCGTATTCCCCGGCGAGTTGATCAACAACGTCGCGCTGCTTCAACTCACCGGGCAATACTTCCCACGTGTAGGTTTCCATCTCGATGTGCGAACAGATCGCCGGATTGGCGGCGAGCGTCTCGATGACGCGCTGCAGTTGATCGGCAGTCGTGTCGAACAACGCAGTCGGCGGGCAATGTAGCGGAACGTGAAAGTGGATTCTCCACTCGGTGTCTCCGCTTGTCTCGCCACGTGCGGCGGCGGCCAGGGCATCCGGTAAGTCGCGGTACCGCGTGAGCGAACCGTCCCCGCCATTGGCCACAACCTGGTGAAAGTAAATATCCTCGGCAAAGCCGGCCAAGCCGTCGAGCGTCTCGGCGTTTGGGCACACCTTGAGCGCGGAACTGAAGTGCAACTTGCTGATCCGGACTCCCTCGGCAATGAGTGAGCCAAGCGCGTCGGCGGCCTCCTCGAACTCGACGGCCAAGTGACAGGCGTCGTAGTTGATGCCCAAGCGCCTGGACAAGCGATCATCGCCGGGGCGGTCGTCGCGGAGTTGTCGGTAAAACCGGATCATCTCGCCGGTGGTTTCGAGATAACACAACGGCTCCGGCTCGAGTCCGAGATGCAAATCCCTGCCGGTCTTTTCGCTGAGCACGTCGATGTGCTCGACCACATCCCAAATATTGCGGCGCATGGCCTCGAGCTGCTCGCCGGTGTTGATGAATTCCTTGAAGGAACACGGCACCGTGCTGACGCTGCCGCCCGATTCCGCCGGAGCGATCGCGGCCAAAATATCGAACAAGCGCTTGGTGTACTCGACGCGTTCGACGGTGGTCCAATCCGGCTTGTAAACCTGTTCCTTGACCCGTTTTCCGTGAAAGTCGCCATATGGGAACCCGTTGATGGTGAACACGTAACAGTCGTTTTGCTCGAGCCAAGCGCCGAATTTGTCGAGCTCGTCCGCTTCGGCAAGCTGGCGGGATGCGCTGTCGCCCAAGCGCAAGCCGATCGCGTACGGCTTGCCGCTGCTCACGCGGTCACGCACCCGGAGCGTGTGCTCGTTGAGCGAGCGAAACGTCTCTGGCCAATTGCCGCCGCGATGGATGTTTGTGCAGTAGGCGAGATGGATGCCGTGGCTGAGCCTCATGTGCGCTTGGCCAAGCTCATAGCCCCTCGGGCGCAGTGAAGCGCGGGCTTTGACTCATGAACTCGATCGGGTTTTGGTAAATCACCTTGTCGATTTGCCCTGGGTCGCTGCCTCGGCGTTTCATTTCCTGTGCCGCTCGTGGCACGGCCAACGGCACGCTGATGCCCCAGTCGCACGCGCTGTTCATCCAGATGCGCTCGTTGCCGTACAACTCGAGAATATCGATCGCCCGGTTGGAGGTGCACTTGGTTTCCGGATACAGGGTCATGCCGGCCCAGAAGCCGTCGTCGAGCACCATGCCGACGGTGTGCTCCTCGACGTGGTCAATGATGCAGCGCTCCGGCCTGATGCGGCTGTCGCTCTTTAGCGCGTCGAGAATCAGGCGCGTGCCCTTGCGCTTGTCCTCGAGGTGCGGCGTGTGGACGAGGATCAACTGGTCGTTGCTGGCCGCCAAGTCGATGTGTTTCTCGAGGACGAGCATCTCGTTTCGGCTGTTTTTGTTCAGGCCGATCTCGCCGATACCAAGGACGTTGGGGCTGCCCATGAATTCCGGGATGATCGCCAGCACTTCGTCGGCGAGTTTGAGATCCTCCGACTCCTTCGGGTTGATGCAAAGCCAGGTGTAGTGCGGCAGGCCAAACATCGCGGCGCGGCGCGGCTCGTGCTGGGTGAGTTGGCAGAAGTAGTCGTAAAAACCCTGCACCGAGCTGCGGTCGAAGCCGGCCCAGAACGCCGGTTCGCTGACCGCCTGGCAACCGGCCATCGCCATCGCCTGATAGTCGTCGGTCGTGCGGCTGACCATGTGGCCGTGTGGCTCAATGTAACGCATCGTCTTCGCCGGTTAAGCGTTGTCCGCGCCGGGCCAGGCACCGCAGGCGGCCTTGGTGGTTGCCGCGGTAATCGGTTCGTCTGTGGGGTCACTGAACGCCAGCAGCATCTTCCCGGCGCGATCCGGTTTCCCGCTCTCCAGCGCCTTGAGAGCAGCGCGAAAGGCGTCGTAGCGAAAATCGTCGCCGCCATCGGCCCGGTCAACACGATCCATGAACGCCGCAATGTCGATCAACCGCGCCCGGGCATCCAGAAAGTACAGGTCGAGTATGTTTTTTCGGTCAGCCATGTCTCCGTGTAAAGGAGGGAAATAAACACCCGAACCGCCTTGTTGGCAATCTATTGCTGATCGCCGGTTGACCTGACATGAATCATTCGCCAGACCCCGGCGGCAATGCTGCCAATGATACAGTGCGTCACGGCACTGACAGCACACGGCACGGCGACCAACGGTAGGGCCGTAAAATGCTCTGTCGCCAAGGCGGTACCCAAGCCGCTGTTTTGCATCCCTACCTCGATCGATACCGTACGACTCGACTGCTCGTCGAATTTCATCAACTTGGCCAAACCGTAGCCAAGCCCAAAACCCGCGACGTGCAACAACAACACTGCGGCGACAAGCATGCGCCAATTCTCGAGAATGGAGTCACGGTTTTGCGCGAGGATGTAGCCAACAATCAGGATAATGAACACTACCGAGACGAACGGCGACACGACGGCGACACGTCTGGCCGCCTTGCCAAAAAAGCGGTTGATCCCAACACCGGCGGCGACAGGCAAAATCACGATGATCAAAATGCTCTGCAACAAGCCAAGTGCATCAACCGACACCCGTTCGTTTACGTACAATTTAGTGAGCAACGGTGTCAGCACCACGGCCAGCATCGTGGAGATGCCGGTCATGCTGACGGACAATGCAACATTCGCCCGGGCGAGAAAGGCGACGACATTCGAGGCGGTCCCTCCGGGGCAGCAGGAAACCAGCACCAAACCAACGGCCATGTCTCTCGGTAGTTGCATCATGTGACCGATGCCCCAACCCAGGAACGGCATCACTGCGAATTGAAGAGCCACGCCGCCAAGCAGAGCAAACGGAATCACGAACACCCGCCGGAAGTCGTCGAGCGTCAGCGTGAGCCCCATTCCCAGCATGATGATGCCAAGGCCAACTCGGATCATCGTGCCGGAGTACCAGTCGAATGCGCCCGGCCAAGCCAGTGCCACCACCGCCACAAGGACAGACCAGAGCGGGAAAAGGTTGGTCAGCCAGCGAAAACAGGTTTGCACGCGCGAATTGAGCCCCCTTGGCCAAGCGGCGGCAATCAAAGATTTACGAAACAACCGGCTTCGGCTTGAGTTTGGGGGAGCACGGACTTACGTTGTTGGCATGAAGCGGTTGTTGTTGTTTACCTCGTTTTTGGCAACGGTTTGCCTGTTGGAAACCTCCCCCGCCATGGCCAAGGGGCCTTCACTCGATGCACGTGCCATCCGGGAGGATTATCGCCGACTGCAGAGCCAACTCGAAGACCTGCTCATGGCCCATAACGCTCTCAAGAGCGAACTCTCAAAACTCCGAGGCGAGGTGCGGCTGCTGCGGGCCAAGACCGCGACAAAAGATACCGCCACCGCCACCCGTGACGACCTCGAGGGCCTGGCCAAGTCCATCCGCGAAGTGGATCGAAAACGCGTGCAGGACAAGGATTTGATTCTCAAGGAAATGAAAGCCCTGCTTCGATCCGGCTCGAGTAGTGGGAGGACAACCAAGACCTCCCCCAATTCCCAAAAAAGTTTTGAGCATACGGTGCAGAAAGACGAAACCATCTCGGCCATCATCGCCGCCTACAATGCTGATTTAAAAAGTCAGGGCGCAAAAAAGCGAATCACGCTCAAGTCGGTTCTCGACGCAAACCCGAAGCTGAATCCGCGAACGATGCGAATAGGGCAAACACTGTTTATTCCCGATCCGAGGTAGCGCTCGGCAACCAACCAAACAAGCAATTGAAATTCCTGTCAGAGAATTGGGGGTTAATTATCTGGGCCGTTCCCGGGGCATGGGTGTTCATCGTCCTGACGATCTTTTGGGCGATGCCCAGAATTGATTTCCGCGTCGGCTCGAAGGCCGTGGTGGTGGAGTGGATGGGATTTGCCGTGCGCAGAATACCACTGTCGGATATCGCCCGCATTTCAAAACGCCTCAAGGGCAAGCCGGAAGTTTGGCGCAACACGCTGAGGGGGAACCACCGCATGCTGGTTTTGTACCGCAAAAGCGGCAAGCGGCCGGTTGTGATCACACCTCAAAACCGGTATATCTTCCGCAAGCAACTCGAAACGACTCTCGAGCGATTGGCAGCACGGGCCGATTAACCGTAAACCGGCCTGTAGGCCTTGCGCCTCAACAAAAGCCAGGTTTTCAACCCTATGGCCAGCTTGGCCAAGCGACCGGTTTTTAACCTGCGCCGATTCGACTGAAAGGCATTGTACCGCACAGCGCGAAGTTTCATCAGCAACCGCCAATAGATCGCACCCATGGCTTCCGAAGCGACGAGCTGGTGTTTCTGCTCGAGCGGGAATGATTCGCGAGCCAGGCGGTAATGCGCCCAGGCGCGTTCGGCGATTTCCTGTGCAGCGTTTTCGTAACCGACAGTGAAGTGACTCTCCAGAATATCACTCTCGTCGACCGAGTGTTTTTCGAGCATCGATTGCGGCAGATAGATCCTGCCTCGCGCCGCATCCTCGGCGACGTCGCGCAGGATGTTGGTCAACTGCAGCGCTTGGCCGAGGTTTTCCGCGTAGCGTTGTGCCGTTTCGCCATCGCAACCAAAAATGCGAATGCTCAAAAGCCCCACCACCGAGGCCGCACGATGGCAGTAAAGTTTCAATTCGTCGAAGTCACGGTACCGCGTTTTTTGCAAGTCAGACTCCATGCCAATGAGCAATTCGTCAAACAAGCTGAACGGCAAATTGTATTCTCGGATAAACGGTCGCAACTCGCGGCAGACCTCGAATTGAGGCTCGCCCCACTCGCACGCGCGCCGGATGTCGTCCCTCCATCGCTGCAGCTTTTCGGCACGCTTGACCAAGGGCACGTCGTCATCATCCGCGACATCATCCACCTCCCGGCAAAAGGCGTAAAGCGCAACCATCCCTCTTCGCCTGGCCTTGGGGAGCAAGAAAAATGCGGCTGCCAAATTGGAGCCGCTTTTCGCCGTAATCAACTGGCTTTGCGAGACTTGCGTCACTGATCCGGTTCCGTTTCCGGCTCCACTGGGTCGTCCTCGTTTTTCGGGGGCAAGCCGCCGGTTTCGGACAGAGTCGGGTTCCGTTTTCGATGATCCCGTCGCCGACGTTTATGGCGGCGGCGTTTCTTCCGGCGATCGCCTTCCTCGCCCGGAGCCATCGGCTTGGCCGTCGACAATCGTGCGGAGCGTCCGTGTCGGGATTGCTTGGCCCCGCCATCCCGGTGCATGGTCAGGATGACAATGGCAATGACCAGAGCCAAGCCAAGTGCGATTGCCAGAATCAGCAACGGCCCCTTGAGCGCATACAAAAAACCGCCTCCATTGCTCGGGTTGCCTGGGTTGAGAAGGGCCAGTATTTGTGTGGGGAGTTCCATTGAACAATTCATTCGCCGTTTGGTTTATCCTCATCGTCCGCGCCTCCCTCACTGGTGAGTTGCAGTCGCGTCATGCGGTAGCGCAGGGCGTGGCGGCTGATGCCCAGTTTCTGCGCGGTTTTACTGAGGTTGGAATTGTTGCGGGCCAGCTCCGCCCGGATCATGTCCCGCTCAAACGAGGCGAGCGCCTCTTCCAGTGCAAGCCCCTCGTACGATGTGCCTAAGTCGTCCTCCTTGCGAAGGCGGGTCTCGAGTCGGAAATCGGGGAGGTTGACGGGGTGGATCACGTCGGAGGTAGCAAGGATGACTGCCCTCTCAATGGTGTTTCGCAGCTCGCGGACGTTGCCCGGCCAATGGTGTGTGTTGAGCATGTGCTGCACCTCGCTGGTGAGTGGCTGGAATTGCTTGTTCATCTTCCGGGCAAACCCCGAGAGGAAATGTTCCGCCAACAGGGTCACGTCCCCGTCTCGATCGCGCAACGGGGCCACCCGCAACTGGACGACGTTCAGCCGATGGTACAGATCCTCCCTGAAATCGCCGGTCTCGATGGCGTCAATAATGTCCCGATTGGTCGCCGCGAGAATCCTGACGTCCACCCGCTGCTCCTCTGTCCCACCGACCCGGACGAACGTGCCGTCCTCGAGAAAACGCAGCAGCTTGGCCTGCAGCGAACGGGACATCTCGCCGATTTCGTCGAGAAACAGGGTTCCGCCGTTGGCCTCCTCCACTTGCCCGGTCTTTTGTTTCACCGCCCCGGTGAAGGAACCTTTCTCGTGCCCAAATAGTTCACTCTCGAGCAGTGTCTCGGGAATTGCCGCGCAGTTCAGGCGCACGTAGCTCTCTTCGCGGCGCTTGCTGGAGTGGTGGATGGATCCCGCGATTAACTCCTTGCCGGTGCCGCTCTCGCCGAGAATCAGGATGGTCGCCTCGGTCGGTCCAACCGTCCGGACCATCTCCCGCAAATCCTTCAGGCTTTGGCAGTTCCCAATGATGTCATCCAGTTGATAACCATACGGCAGGCGCGACTTGAGTTTCTCGTTTTGCTGGATGAGTTGATGCCGCTCGGCGCAGCGGTTGACGGAGTGCAGGAGTTCCTCCGGCTCGAACGGCTTGGACAGGTAATCGATGGCACCGGTCTGGATCGCCTCCACCGCCAGCTTGGGCGTGGCGTAGGCGGTGATCATCAGAACCGGCAAGTCCGGCCAGCGCTCGTGGGTTTCCCGCAGGAAATCGTAGCCGCTCATCCCCTCGAGGCGCGCGTCTGTGATGACCATGAAATAACCGGACGCCTCAATGGCCGCCAATCCCTCCTCCGCCGACTCGACGGTGTCGACGAGCGTGCCGCGCGACTCGAGAACCGTCTTGAGCGACTCACGCATGTTGCGCTCGTCGTCCACGACCAATAGCCTTAGATTTCTGTTCATGAAGTCTGGAGCCGGAGGGCTGTCCTCCCTGGGAAGATTAGATTGAAGCGGGTGTATTTTCCAAGTTCGGATTCGATTTTTACCGTTCCGCCGTATAGCTCGGTGTTGTGCTTGACGATGGCCAAGCCCAGCCCGGTGCCTTTTTCCTTGGTGGTGTGGTACGGCTCGAAGACGGTCTCGAAGCGCTCCGGCGGTATCCCGGGGCCGTTGTCCTCGATGCTCACCCGGAAGGTATAATCGCCCTCGTAGCTGGTCTTTATCCGGATTTCGCCGTTGTTGTCCATCACTTCCCGGGCGTTTTGGATGATATTGACGAACACCTCGCTGATGTGCTCGGGCTGGGCCAGGAGCGGCGGGAGCGCGATCCCGTACTCGCGCCTTATCCGGGTGCCGAACTTGCTCTCCTTCGGGAACACCTGCGACAGCGCCGCCTCAATCGTCTCGTTCACGTCGAGCTTGGCCAAGCGGCCCTCGACCAACTGGGCGTAGCCCATCAGCTTGGTGATGATTTGATCTGCCTTGTTGACCTCCTCCCGGATCAAGGCGACCTGGCGCTTGGCCGTTTCGTTTTCATTCGTCGCTTGGCCAAGGGCGAACGCCGCGTTGTTGATGATGCCCAGGGGGTTCTTGACCTGATGCGCAATCTCCGCCGCCAACCGGCCCGAGGCTTGAAGCTGGCTTTGGCGTCGATCGAACTCATCCTCCTCGGCATCCATCCGGCGCTGTTTGTCGATCAACACCTGCAACCCGTAACCACAGGCCGTCATCAGCACCAACAGCAGCGCCCGCAGCACCACCGGCTCGCCCGTGATGTTTTCAAGTTCCTCCTCCGAGCGGGCAACAATAATGTCGAACGCACCGGCGCACAGATAAATCACGCTGACCGAGAGGTTGGCCACGATTTGTGTCGATGCGATCGGCATGCTGATTGCGTTGCGAATCTGCAGCCCGAGGAACACCCAAAACAGGAAGCTCTCAAAGCCGCCCGTCAACTCGGTCATCATCGCCAGCAGGAGGGCGTCAAACAGGCAGATGGAAAACACCACCTCCCGAAGCACCCGCGTGGAAAACTCCTCCATCCGAATGAGCATCACGCCGATCGCCACATTCACGATAAGGCAAAAAATGAAGAACCACTGGATCGTCCGCAGCAACGTCCAGCGCACCCGGTCGGCGTCCATCTCGGGCCACTCACCAAAGTAGAGATAAAAAATGAGGACGAGGAAATAAACCACCTTGACCGGCAGTATGGTGTTGCGCTCCATGAATCGAATTCGCGAACGCTGCGAGCCGTCATCGGGCGCAACGGAACGGAACAACTGGGACAGGCGCCACCAGTCTATCCAAATCTTGTTGCCCCTGGGGGAGGCCATTTGATCAATCGTTTGCCTGCTCCAAGCCGAGCAACTCAAGGGCGCGGTTGGCGATTCCGTCCACGGGCCAGAGCCGCCCGATGCCCTCATAACCGCAGGACAACAGACCGTCGTCCGGCCCGACAAACTCCGCGCCCCGCGCCGTCAGCGTCGCCACATTGGCCACGGTGGCGGGGTGGCGCCACATGCTGCCGTTCATCGCCGGGGCAACCAAAACCTTGGCTTCGGGCCGCAAAGCCAGCGCCACGCAGCCAAGCGCATCGTCGGCCAAGCCGTGAGCCAGCTTGGCCAGAGTGTTGGCTGTCGCCGGGGCGATCAGCAGCAAGTCCGCCTCATCGGCGGCGCGGATGTGCGCAACCCCGGTTTCCTCCTCATCGTACAGGCTAGTGATCACCCGCCTGCGCGTGAGCGCCTGGAATGGAAGCGGCTTGACGAATTCCTGCGCGTCCCGTGTCAGCACCACATCCACCACGCACCCGGCCTTGGTCAACAGACTGGCCAGGTCGATCGCCTTGTGAGCGGCGATCGAGCCGCTCACACTGAGCACGATTTTTTTGGATTCACTCATCGGTCGATACAGTTTCCCGCTTGGCCAGACGGGCGCGCTCGATGATCCCGAGCATCTGCCCGAGGTCGGCCTCCCTGGTTTGGCTGGTCAGCGTGTGATCAAAATTTTCAGCCTGATCCATTTCATCCCTGGCGATGGCAAGGCGCTTGGCGATGATTTCATCCGAGTCGGCCCCCCGTCCGCGAAGCCGCTGCTCAAGCTCACCCAAGCTTGCCGGACACAAAAAAACAGTGAGCAACGCCTCGTTCAAAACCGGGTCGTCCACCGCCGCTTCGCGGATGGTCGCCGCGCCCTGCACGTCGATATTGAGCAGCACGTCGCTCCCCTCGGCGAGTTTGGCCCGCAGCTCCGACTTCAGTACGCCGTAATGGTTCCCGTGCACGACGGCGTTCTCCAGAAACTCGCCGCCTTCGACTCTTCCGAGGAACTCATCCTCTCCGAGAAAATAATAATCGACGCCATCCAATTCGCCGTCGCGCGGCTTGCGGGTGGTACAGGTCACCGCACGGCTCACGCTTGGCAGGGCGGCGCGGACGTTGTCGCAAAGCGTGGTTTTGCCGGCCCCGGACGGGGCGGAGATCACCACGACAAGCGGCGTGCTGGAAACGGCGTCAGTCACTCGATATTCTGAACTTGTTCACGGATTTTTTCCAACTCGGTTTTCAGGGTGACCACCTCGCTGGAAATATTGGCGTCGTTCGCCTTGGAGCCGATCGTGTTGATTTCCCGAAACATTTCCTGAGCCAGAAAATCGAGCTTGCGACCCACTGGCACATTGTCGGAGAGGCATTCCTCCAGCTGGACAAAGTGGCTCCTCAGCCGGGTCAATTCCTCGGTGATGTCCGTGCGATCCGTGTAATAGACAACCTCCCTAAGCAGACGCTCATCGTCCATGTCGGGCACGTCGACGTTGGCGTTTTTCAATCGTTCGATCAGTCGCTCTCGGTGGTGTTTCAGCACGTCCGGAGCGCGCCTTGCCACCCGCTTGACGACGCGGCGCAGCTTGCACAGGCGCTTGGCCAAGTCCCGGGCAAGGTTGGCTCCCTCCTTCTCGCGCATCGCCAGCAACCCCTCGAGCGCTTGGCCAAGCGCACGCTTTACCGGCGCACGAAATGCCCTGGCATCTAGCGTTGGCTCAGAGGTTTCCAGCACACCGGGCAGGCGCAGGAGGCTGTCCAGCGAGAGGTTGTCAGGGATCTTCAGCGACTTGGCCAACTTGGTCAGTTCCCACCGGTACATCTTGGCTTGGGGCTCGTTGATGGCAACGGCATAAGCGCGGTCCACGCCGGAACGCTGCAAAGCCACCTTGCCGCTGACTCGGCCCCGGGAAACCGAGGCGAGGATCAGGTCGCGTAAGTCGGACTCGATGGACTCCAGCTCCGACGGGACACCCAGCGACACCTCGGCCTGTTTGCGGTTCACCGAGTTCAACTCGACCGTAATGCGCGTGCCTTTAGCCGCGCATTCACCGCGCCCGTAACCGGTCATTGATTTCATCATTCCAGCGCCGCCCTATCCAAGGCTGGCGTAATAGGCATCCACCCGGTCGGCGACATCGCGATAGCCGATGTCGCGCTCGTAAATGAGCTTGAACTGCTCGATCGATTCCTCCGTCCGATCCATCGAGTCGAGCACGCAGCCGAGTTGGTAGTGCAAATCCATTTTTTCGTCGTCCATGATTTCCTTCCTATCGAGCGCCTTTTGCAGGGTGCCCGCCGCCATGTCGTTCATGCCGCGCTTGGCAAAGCACTTGCCCATGTGCATCAACGACGGGATTTCCTTGTGGGGATTGGCCTGCGAGCGCTGGAAGGACTGGATCGCCGGGGTGATCTCGCCGGCTTCGAATTGCAGCACACCGAGGTCGTATCGCAGCGACAAGTCAGAGGGGTACGTGTCGGACAAGCGCTGGATCTGCTCCATCTCAAACGCATTGCGCTCGACTTCCAGTTCGCCGGCATCGCCTTGCCCGGCCTGTTCAATCCGCCAGTCGAACTGCAACAGTTTCGTGTCCACGATAGCCCGGTCCACGGCGGCATCGGAGCGCAGGTTGGTCTTGTTGAACCGCTCGTAGTAGCCGACTGACTTGCCAAAATTCTTCACGCGGCTGTGCAGTTCCGCCAGCGAGCGAATGAGCTTCAGGTTTTCCGGCTCGTCCACCAACCGCTGCTCGTACTCCTTGATAAGGTTCTCGGCTGTGGACTCCTGCTCGGAACGCCGGTTCTCCTGCTCGAGCAACACCGCCTCTGCCTCGTCCTTCAGCACCGCGCGGTAGTCGGACTCACCGGAGGCGACCTTGTCGTAGCCGCCCTCGGACAGGGTTCGGCTGGCCGTCAGGTTCTTGGACAACTGCTGAACCTCCTGGTCGCCGGGGTGCGCCTTGGCCAATGCCGTGCAGGTTTCCTCCGCCTTGACCACGTCGCCGTTATTCACCAACGCCTGACAGTATCGCATGGTGTTGGCCTTGTCATCCGGGTGCTTCTGCATGACAAGATCCCAGGCGAACAGCGCCGTGCGCGGGAACCCGGCCGTCGTGGCGGCATCCGCCAAAAGCTTGTTGCCCATCACGCTGTATGGGTCGTCATTCAGGACCTGCTCGGCCACCTCGATCGCCTCAAGTGGATCCTTTTTCAACGCCAACTGGCCCTTCGGCAAAAGCGACGTCGAAGTCGTCTTGCCGAACATCTTGAAGAGGCCGCTCTTCTTGCTGGAACGCTTGAACTGGTTGAGCCGTAGGGCCTCGCGGCACTCGAAAAACCCCGGCTCACGCCGTAGCGCCTGCTCGAAGAGCTTGGTCGCGTAGTCGAGATTGTCCTTTCGCAGCGCGGTGATCCCCTTCTCAAAATACTCTCGAGCCTGAGGTTGTACCTCTTTTTTTGTCTTTTCCGGCATTCGCTAAAACCTTCCTGAATCGTACCGACAAACCCCAATTGATGCAAACAACCTCCCGCCAGCGCTTCGCGGTTGCCCCGTATGGGAGGGTCGTGTACAATATTTGCCGCCGGTTATCGGCAGACATCCATGAGCAGGGAAGCCAAAGAGGAAAACCAAGACACCACCCAAATCGAGATCAACGACTCGGAGGAGAAAGACAATAACGCCCCGTCCACACCGGATCAGCAAAGCCAAGCGCCCGACCCGGCGGACGAGGAATCTGAGCCCGCTGAAACCGAACCTGAAGAGGAGGAGGAACTCCCCCCGCCCACCCCGGAGGAAGTCAAGGAGCTTCGACAACAGGCGGCCAAGGCGGAGGAGTTTTATGACCGGCTTCAGCGCCAGGTCGCCGAAGCCGACAATTTGCGCAAGCGCTTGGCCAAGGAGAAGCAGGATGCCGTCCGCTACGCCAACGAGTCCCTCATCGAGCAACTGCTCCCCACCATGGACAGTTTCGAGATGGCCATGTCAGCCGTCCGGAACGCGGATGACAGCACAATCGACTCGCTGAAGACCGGCATCGAGATGGTTCACGCCCAACTCAAGCGAACGCTCGAGGAGGTCGGGCTTGTTGAAATCGACGCCACCGGCCAAGCGTTCGACCCTTCCCAACACGAAGCCGTGTCCCGCAAGAAAACCGACGAGGCCGACGAGGGCACCGTGATCGAGCAAACCCGCAAAGGCTACCGGCTGAGGGATCGCCTCCTGCGGGCTGCCTCCGTTGTCGTGGCCGCCCCCTCCCGGGAGGCCGAGGAAGCCAACGAGCAATAAGCATGGCCAAGCGCGATTACTACGAGGTGCTGGGCATCAGCAAGGGTGCCTCCGCTGATGAAATCAAAAAAGCCTACCGCAAGCTCGCCGTCAAATATCATCCTGACAAGAATCCCGACAACAAGGAGGCCGAGGAGAAATTCAAGGAAATCGGTGAAGCCTACGAGGCCCTGAGCGATCCCGAGAAAAAATCGGCCTACGACCAATTTGGCCACGCCGCGTTCGGCGCGGGTTCCCGGGCCAGTCGCGGCGACGGCGGGTTTCACGATCCGTTCGACGTTTTCCGGGAGGTGTTCAGCGGCGGCGGCGGCGGCGTTTTTGAGGATTTGTTCGGCGGCGGCGGCCAACGCAGTTCCTCCGGCCCGTCGCGCGGCTCCGATCTGCGCTACGACATGGAGTTGACCTTCGAGGAAGCCGTCCACGGTTGCGAAAAGGAAATCCGCCTCAGCAAACTCGACTCCTGTGATTCCTGCAAAGGCAGCGGTGCAGCGGACGGCGGACGGCGCTCGACCTGCGGCACCTGCAACGGCCGCGGGCAAGTCGTCCAGTCGCAGGGCTTCTTCAGCGTGGCGCAGACTTGTCCCCGATGCCACGGCAGCGGTGCCTCCATCGACAAGCCATGCCCCAAGTGCAACGGCGAGGGGCGCCGCGACAAGTCCAGCAAAGTCACCATCCGCGTCCCGGCCGGCGTCGATACCGGCGCGCGGTTGCGCTCAACCGGCAACGGCGAGGCCGGCATTCACGGCGGCAAACCGGGCGACCTGTACGTCATGCTGCACGTGAAGGAGCATGAGATTTTCGAGCGCGACGGCGACGACCTGCAGTGCGAAGTGCCCGTTAGCTTTGTGCAGTCAACGCTTGGCTCGGAGATCCAAGTGCCCACCCTCAACGGGAGCGCCCGAATCAATGTGCCTCCCGGAACCCAGTCCGGAACCATCCTGCGGCTTCGGGGTAAAGGTGTCAAAAACGTGCAGGGCTACGGGCACGGCGACCTGCACGTGCGAGTCATCGTCGAGGTGCCGACCCGCCTGAACGCGGAGCAGAAGGCCAAGCTAAGCGAGTTCGGCGAACTCTGCGACGACCGCGTCAACCCCATGCGCGGCTCCTTCTTCGAGAAGACCAGGAAGTTTTTCACCTAGTCATCCCCAGTTTCATGCACCGATTTTTCATCCCCCCGGAGGAGTGCCACAACAATCCGCTTCGCCTCTCCCCGGCGGAATCCAAGCTCGCTCGCTCGGTGCTGCGTCTGCGCGAGGGGGATCGCGTTGTCGTGCTGAACGGCGCTGGAAAGGAACTGCTCTGCCAGGCGGCGGAGGCTCGCAACGACTCGACAACACTGGAGATCATCCAGGAAAACAGCATTCCCCCCCTGCCCTTCGAGATCACGCTTTACCAAGCCGTGGCCAAGGGCAAGGCGATGGATTTCATTGTCTCAAAAGCAACCGAACTCGGCGCGCACCGGGTCGTGCCTGTGCTGTCCGAGCGCTCCGTGCCGGATTGGGACGACGCCAAAACAGCGGCCAAGGTCGAGAAATGGCGCAGCATCTGCATCGAGTCGATCAAGCAATGCGGCTCCGCATGGCTGCCCAGGCTTGAGCTGCCAATGACGCCCAAAGCGGCCCTGGTTGATGCGCGCCAATCCGATCTCTCGCTGATCGCCACGTTGCAACCCGACGCAAAACACCCCCGCGAACAAATCGACGCCCACGCCGCCGAGCACGGCCAAGCGCCGGGCAAACTGGCGATCTGGGTCGGGCCGGAAGGCGACTACACGCCGGCGGAAATCAACACCATCCGCACAGGTGCCCAGCCGATCACGCTTGGCCCGCTTGTGCTCCGCAGCGAGACCGCCGCCATCTACTGCCTCGCCGTGCTCAACTACGAACTGCAGGCACGCCAATAAGCACTTGGTTTACACGGAGACTTCCTTCATGTAGCAAAGACTCTCGCGGGCGATCGTCTCGGGGCCTTCCTCGAAGTCGAACACCTCCACCGACACAAAGCCGCCGTAGCCGACTTCCTTCAGCGCACCAAAGATCGGCTTAAAATCGACATCGCCAAAACCCGGCCCCTTGAGGTTGGCGTCGTTGGCGTGGAAGTAGGCGAAATTCGGATGCGAGTCGCGGATGATATCCGGTATCGGCTTGGGGTCGGAACACATCGCCTTCACGTCGAGGATAATCTTGAAGGCGTCACTGTCGAACTGCCGAATGAACTCGATGCCCTTTGCAGCCGTGTTCACGAAATCCGTCTCGGACGGTGCCAACGGCTCGAAGCAAATCGTCACTCCCTTGTCTTCCGCCAACTTGACCGACGGAACAAACGTCTCCCTCGCTAACTCCCACGCCTGCTCAAAGCTGACTCCCGGCAGCAGATTGCGCTGCTTGGGCGACCCGACGACAATCGCCTCGCCGCCGAGGTCGGCGCAAAACTTCACCAACGCACAAAAGTAATCCGACGTTTTGCTGCGAACCGCCGGGTCGGTGTGCGTCATGTACATGCCCTCGGTATTGATGAGCACCCAGTGTACCGCCGAGATTCCGATGCCGTTGTCGGCGGCGACGTCGCGAATCCGATGCCGCTCCGCCACCGGCACATCGGTCACATACTGCGCCAGCGTGAACGGCGCAATCTCGATGGCATCGTAACCCGTGTCGGCGACAAACTTGATGGAGTCGTCAATCGCCCAACCCTCGAAAACCTCATTGCAAATGGCAAACTTCATTTTAGTGATGCGTTAAAAGGGACGCAGATGAACACAACCAGAGTAACTTTTCAGTCTAATTCCAAATGTTTTTGAGAATGGGACAAAGATGAACGCGGGTCGCGAGATTTCCCGTTGAAAATTAGATTGTGAGAATTTGCGCCCAATTACTTCCTGTAATTGTCAAATGCCTTTCGCTTGATTTTTGGTTTTGTGCCGAAGTTTAGCAACAGGCTAACTTCGTACTCTGTTGCTTTCAAATAATTCAACAACCAGGCCTCATCCTTGTCAATCAACTGCTTGCTCGATTTCAATTCCACGAGAACAAGGCTCTCCACGACAACATCCGCAAAGTATTCCCCAACAAGAATTCCGTCGTAACGAACATCAAACCGTTCCTGTTGTTTGACGGCTAATTGCGTTTTTCCGAGTTCATGAACCAAAGCATTTTCATAAACCTTTTCCAAGAACCCAAAACCGAGCGTGTTGTAAACCACGTAGAAGGCTTTAATCACTTTTTTTGTTAATTCCTGATGTTCAAATTACATAAAAACACAATGCCGAATCAACAAGAACTAAAATCCATTTAATCCTGAAAATCAGCGTTCAACTGCGTCCCATTGCGTACCAACTCGCAAAAGCGTTTCAGCAGCCGAGTCGCGCGGTCGCTGGCTTGGCGGGATTGTTCGAGGACTTCTCCGTGACTGATCGCTGACTTGGCCAAGCCGGCGGCGGCGTTGGTGATGCATGATAAGCCGGAGACCCCGAGGCCAAGCTGACGGGCGACGATCACTTCCGGCACGGTGCTCATGGCGATGGCGTCGGCGCCCAGCGTTGCGAAGGCTCGAATCTCTGCCGGCGTCTCGTAGCTTGGCCCGGACACCGCCGCAAAAACACCGCTCTTCAACTCGATCCCGCAGTCGGCGGCGGCTTGGCCAAGCGCTTGGCCAAGCGACTCGGAGTAAGCGGCAGACATGTCCAGAAAGCCCGGCAGTCCCGCCGCCGCTTCGCCGCGCAGCGGATTGGCCCCCATCAGATTGATGTGGTCGATGATGCGCATGAAGTCGCCGACTGCCAAGTCTGTCGCGATGCCACCGGCGGCGTTGGTCAGTAACACCTGCTCGACACCGAACGCGGCCATGACCCGGATCGGATATGTCACCTGAGCCATCGAGTGGCCCTCGTAGTAGTGCAACCGGCCGGCCTGCACCACGACGTCGGCGCCGCCCAGTCGCCCAATGATAAACTGACCGGTGTGACCCTCGACGCTGGATGCGGCGCATCCGGGGAGATCGGCGAAATCAACGGTCGCATCGACCTCGATCGACTCCGCCACTTGGCCAAAGGCGCTGCCCAGCACGATACCGAGAATCGGGCGCAACGATGTTGCCGCATTCAGAACTTTGGCGGCGGCTTGAGGGTTCAACTGCACCAAGCCGGTATGGCGCTTGGGCGGGTGGAACTCAAGCCAAGAGCGTCCGGATCACGCTTGAGCCGGTGATAATGCAGATTGATTGGCGAAATCTGTTGACGAGCCTTGGGGCCTTTCGCTAGGTTCTCCCGCCCTCAGAGTTCCTGAGTAGCTCAATGGTAGAGCGGTTGGCTGTTAACCAATAGGTTCGGGGTTCAAGTCCCTGCTCAGGAGCCATCTTCCCCCTTAATAACCCTCGGTTGTTCCTGATTATTTAAGCGAACAATCCAGGCCAATCGTGCCGGCGAGAGCGGCGAGGCAGTCGCTGCTTCTGGCGAACGCGAGTTCGTCTTCCACCTTGGCCAGGCGCTTGCCCAAGCCGAGTCGGCCGGCCTCTTCGCGGTGGGTTTCCTTCTCGAGGAATGCCTTCATGTAGGCCACTTGGTTTTCGAGATAAGCCACGTCGCGCGTCTGCTTGGACTTGATCCGATCGTGATACCAACTTTGCCCGCGCACTTTTTCCTGGTCGAACAGGCTGCGTATCTCCGGGTCGGCGGCGGTTTTACCCTCGAACTGCCCATGCGCCATGATGTGCAGCAGCGCCCGTAACGGCGGGATGGCATCATCGATGGAGCCATCCTCAAAATAGTGCCCAGCGATTCGCTGCTGAGTCTCGACGATGTTGTTGACACCATCCACAAAATCGTCGATCCCCTGCAACTCGGGTTTGAGCATGTCCACGGGCACGACGGAGTCCGGGTTGGTGAAAATTCGACCGAAAAAATCCAGCACGAACCGGCTCGTAATCCGATAGCCAAGTCGGCCGGCCAGAACGGTCCGACCGGCGTGATCGAAATCATCCACCTTCTCCAAGTACCCTTCCCGGATCAGATAATCCGCCCGGCGTTCACCGGAGGACATACGAGCCCAAAGTTCCGGAATCAACAGGCTGATGTCGTGGTTCACGCGGTACTTTGGGCCGATGTACCCTGCGGCGGAGGTGAAGCAGTCGTCGCTCGTCAGCATGTAACTGACCAGCGCGTTGTTCAGGTCGACCACCGGCAACAGCGCATTGAACGGCCCCTTGGTCAGTGCGCCCTCGGAGCCGGCCCCGGTGGTTGACGGGGATTTGCCGGTGAGCGAACTGACGAAGTCCATGAACAGTTCCGGCAGTTCCTGATAATGGATCGGCCCGTAAACGGCGAGAGCTCTGATGCCGGCCTTGGCGTCGGGCGGGTTATTACGGCGTCCGGCCAGGACGGCATCGACGGGGTTCAGCACCGCTTGGCCAAGCGGCACGCGACGGTACAGGCGCGTGCCGATGTTTGCCAGGTAACGCCCTCTCGCGTCCTCCACGTCAGGCCGGTTTTGGAGATAGCGCGGGTTCTTCGTCGGTTTACCGTCCACGATTCGCGGCAACGCCGATGACGCCATGAACTCGCGAGGGTTGGAGTCGTCGAGAAAGCCGCGAAAGACTTCCTGAAGGCTCGCGGTGTACTGCCCGAATTGAAGGGCATCATCGACCTCATCCCTAGCCTCCTGCCTTGAGATCGGGTGGTAATTGGATGCGAAAAGATTTTGGCGGCAGAAGTCCGCCTCGGCATTTTTGTCGTACCCCCGCAGCACCGCGTCATCGGGCCGCTGAAAGAAACGGTACTCACAGTTGGAGGCAAACTTGAGCGAGGGGCGATGTTCATCATTCCTGAGGTGCGGCAGAGCCCCCGACGGCAATACGGTGCTGGCGGAAATGTCATCCTCGCGCTGCAACTTGACCGAGGGGATGAAATCTTTTCGCAGCGTGAAGGTCCGCCAAAGCCCGTCCCCGGTGAAGCCGACGCGCAAATATTGGGTCACCAGTTTTTGTTGCTTGTACTTGAGTTCCTTTCCCGGTTGGCCGTTGACCGCGTCCACCGAAAAGAGCCTCCCCCAATCGCCCTTCCATTCCGGCTGGTAAAACCGCTTGACCGTGAAAACGAGATCTCTGACGTGCATGGGGATTCCGCCCAGCCACTCGTTGTACTCGTCCGTGTATGCGCGACTGGGAGTCAGCAACTTGATCACCGAGCCGAGCGATCGGCGTTCATCCAGGATACTGCGGCCGCGTTTCACATCCGGCGGATTCTTAAACCGGCCCGAGAAGTTCCGCTGGAGGATTTCTTCAGCCGATGCCATGTCTTCTTGAAAATCTGCGACAAAAACCGGCCCGGCCAAAATGGCGTCTCGGATGGACTTGGAGATTTCCGACTTGCCGCCACCGGACACCGTGCACGGCTTGTGGCAAAAGACCCCCTCGGCGGCATTGCCCACGAGACGCCAATGCCCTCCCACAGAACGGCGCACCATGGAAACCTTGTAGCCCGACGGCAGCACATACGTGATGCCCGGCGACAACCGGATACGCTGGGCGACGCCCTCCCGCGACCAGGAAATGCTCTGTTCTCTCAGCCGCACGATGGAATCCTCCGGGATGTATTGGATGTCGGGGAATCGCTTGTCGATGGCATACCCTTCCGGCTGAAAACACATGAGATCGCCGCACTCCCGGATCATCTCCGCAAAGGTATGGTTCACCTCCTTGAGGAAATCGCTCAGGTGAAACTCTTCGCCCAGGTCATATCGGGGATAGGCGATCACGCCACCGGCGTGTTCCTCCTCTGCGTTGCCCAGCAGGTTGGCGGAGAAACTGATCTGGGTTTTCACCTCTTTTTTACAGTAGCCAAAATAGTTGTCGGCGATCAGCGTGACCATGACGCCGGAAGCGTCCCGGCAAGCCACCTTGAACCCGCCGCCGTCGTTGTAGCGCTCTTCACCGGACTCCCAGCACATGCCGTCGCGTTTTTGCCGCTCGGTGGCCTCGGAAACATGCGGCAACCCCAGTTCCTTTTTGCCCAACAAAACCAGGTGGGGCGCAAGCACCACGCATCCGGTGTGCCCGGTCCAATGCGCCGGATCGAGCGCTGCGTCGTTCTCGCTCAAGTACGGGTCGCCGGCGTTGCCGAAAACCGACTCCACGAAATCCAAATTGGAAACCAAGCTGCCCGGCGCGAAAAACCGGGTCTCAAGCGAACGCTCCGCACAAACGCCCCGGACCTCGGGCGTGACCACGGGGCGCAGCAACAGCGACACAAACAACCTCGCCCTCTCCTCCTGCGAACTCGTGAAGGGGATTTCCATCACGCCTTCCGGCGGGGAGAGCGCTTGGCCAAGTAGCGCGGCAAACACCGCCTTGGGAACCTGCTTTTTGTCGTGGGGAATCGGCAACCCACCTTCCACGATATGAAACACCCCCTTTGTGGTTCGCCGATCGCTCCTTGGATTGTGCAACACCCCCTGTTCAATCCGGTACGAGTCAACATGCTCCGATTTGTACGAATCCTTGTCGGGCGGGAGCGACAGGGTACGGGCCAGGCCGTGATGCTCCAGTTGGAGGGCGTTGGTCGGAAGCTTGGGGACATCGCAACCGGCAAGGTAACGGTTCAGAAAATTCTGGATCCGCGCATCCACCGGGCAGTGGTACTCTGCCAGTAAACGGTTCTTCTCCTGCAAATTGGCCAGGAGATGCTTGCTTGTCTTGAGAAGGGCAAACTCACTCTCCTTGCCAACGATCGGCTGGCCGCGAAACCACAACTTGGCGTTGATCACCTCGGCCAAGCGCAGCCTGTCCTCGTCCGAGTTCAGGTTCACGCCGAAGCCAAGGCGTCTCTCCAGTTCCTTTGCGTCATCCAAATTCATTTTCAAAAAAGCGATTATCGTATCACGCGGCAAAAAGTCAGGGAAAATCAGGTCGCGTTGAAATTGACCCGGCCTCCGCTATCGATCCCCTGCCCCGCCTGCGGTAGCCTGCACCCATGTCGCATGAAAAACGGCTGGTAAACATCGAGTCCGACCTGACGCATTTGGAACAGCTTGTGGCGTCCCTGAACCATACCATCACCGAGCACGACAAAATGATTCAGCAACTCCAGACCCAGGTGAACCGGGTTGCCACCGGCTTGGAGACAAAAGAGATGGACTCCATCAAGGGCAATGTCACAAAGCCGCCCCACTATCAGTGAGCGCAAACCAAGGGACGAATCTCCTCCAAGTTCGCCGTTCCCGTTGTGCCTAATTGGTGAACCACCACCGAGGCGGCAGCCATTGCAAATCTCATCGCCTCGACAACCTCCGCGTCCGCGGCCAAGGCCATGGCCAGGTTTGCCATCACGGCATCCCCGGCACCGACGATGTCGATCTCACCCCGCAGAGGCAGACACGGCACATGCTCCGGTGCCTTGCCCGGCTTGGCCCCGGCGATGCCCTCTTCGCTGAGGCTCACAAACACCGGCTGGCCCCGGTCGGTGGCCAAGCGCCCAATCGCCGCACATAAATCGTCCAACGGCAAGCCAGCCGTCTCGCCGGTCAGCACGGCAAACTCCTCCCGATTCATTTTCAGGCCAACGGACGGAAAGTGCCCCAGCCCCCGGCGACTGTCGGCTAGGATGAGCAGATCGGGGTTGTCGCGGCGGATTTGGCCAAGCGCATCGAGCACGCCCCCGGCGAGCACCCCGGTGTCAGGCTCGTCCACCTGCTCGAGCAGCACCATCGCGTCCGCCCGTTTGGCCAAGGCGTTGAGCGACTCGACAGTTCGCTCCTGCACCGACGGCGGCGTGCGGGCCCAGTTCTTGAAATCAAGCCGGTTCAGTTCCCTCGGCGACTGCCCGGACTCGATCACCAGCGGCTTGGTGTAGGAAAAAGTCCTGCGCTCGGGCGTCTGAAAAAAATGGCTCAAGTCAACGCAGCCCACTTGGCCAAGCGAGCGCATCAACTCGTACCCCTCACCGTCCTCGCCGGCGAAGCCCACCGGGAAAACCGTTCCCACGCCAAGCGCCGACAGATTATTCAGAATGGTTCCGCAACCACCGGGCTGCGAACGAACGTTGGTCACGTTCAAAACCTCCAACCCGGTCTCGATGGAAGTTTCAGCCAGCGCGGGGTCGATCTCGAGATACCGATCCAGACAAAAATCGCCGACCAACGCCACGCGAAGACCGGAAAACCGGTCGGCGATTTCACCAAAACGCTCCTCTTTCACGATGGGTTCGCGTCATCCAGCGCACGGGATAAATGCTGGACGAAGGCCAGGTTATCGCACTGCAAGTAATGCATCGAGCCACCCATTCGGGCGTACGTTTTGCAGAACCGCAGATAATAGGCAGCGCTGGTGACGGGCGGCTCGCCCTTCGTCCAGTCCCAGTTGCCGCCATCCTGCAAATCGACGACGTGCATCGAGTGATTTTTCACAATCCCCCGCATTTCCTGCAGGCGAATGTGGTTCACACAACTCAACGCCTTCTCGAACACTTGCGGCCCCATAATGGCCGAGCCGACCGACAACACCACACCGCCGTCAAGCTGATCGAGTGTCCCGGCGAATGTTTGAAAATCGACATGCGCCGCCCGGCCTATTGCCGCGCCGTTGAACATCGGGTGGTTTGAAATAATGTCGTAACCGATGCCCGGATGCACCGTCAACGGCATCCCGTGGCGGTAGGCGGAAGCCACAACCGAAGCCTGTTTCCAGCGATGCTCGAGGTCGCACCGTCCCTCCGGCGCGGAGCCGTTACGCATGGCATGGAGCAACTCCGCCCGGGCCGCAGCCAACTCGTGCGCCGGTTCCGCCGCGATGAGCGAAACCAACTCGTCCGCCGCCGGCAGGTCAGCGCCGTCCCCATCGATAAAGCGGCCAAGCGCCTCACCGTAACCCAGCCCCTCGACCCCGCCGGCGAGCAGCGCCAAGTGAATGTAGCGCCCCGTTTCCTCCCAGGTGCCGAACGTGCCGGTGGCGACGTTCGAGCGAACGCACTCGGTCGAGCGGCCAAGCCAGGCGTACTCCCAGTCGTGAATTGTCCCGGCACCGTTGGTGGCCAGATGCGACAGCCACCCGTTGGCGATCAAGTTGTCGAGGATCAGCGCGGCGCCGTTTTTGATGAGGTGCGCCCCGTAAATCATCATGACAGCCTTGCCGTTGGCCCTGGCTTCGCGGATGCGCCCGGCGCAGTCGTCCACTTGGCTCATCAGCGCATCGCCGATCGCCGCCGGCTCGGCATCGAGCGGCACAAGGACTTCCTCCACCGTGCTCAGGCTGTTGCGCTTGGCCAAGGGCAGCGGCTTGATTTTTTGCAGATCTATCTTGGTGCCAATCATTTCCCCACAATCACATCCAGCAAAACAGCGGCGTCGCGGTAATCCGGGACAACGATGTCGGCCCCGACACCGAGCAGCCGCTTGCGTTTCCACTCGTCAAACTGCCCTGCTCCATTGCGGGCTTCATCGCTGGCCACCGCCACCGCGAGCCCGCCGACATTTTTGCCGTCCTCGATTTCCACGTACCCGTCGCCGATCACCAGCAGCTCGTCGCCATCGACGTTGTTCTCCCTGAGAATCCGCTCGATCACCTGTTTTTTGGAGAAACTCATGAAATCATCCTGTGCCCCGTAAACACGCTCGCCGAAGTACCGGCCCAAGCCGAGCAACTCGGCCTCGCGCCTGACAAACGGCTCGTCGGTACCACTGGCCAAATAAAGATCCCAGCCGCGCGCCTCAAGACAGTCGAGCAGCGCAACCGAGCCGTGCAAAAGAAACTCCACCGGCTTGGCGTCGCCGCTGGTCAGGCTTTCAACTCGGGACTGAATCCGCACCCCGAGCCGCCGGAGATATTCGTGTTTATACTCCAGTGGATCAAGCGCCTCGCCGCCGCGCTCGGTGACGCGCTCGGCAAACTTCATCATTTGGAAAATCGTCTGCCTGCCGTTCAGCGTCATGATGTCGTCCAGCAACATGGCGCGCACGCTGGCTGAATCGTCACCATTTACCGACGGAAGCAACTTCTCGAACATCGGCAGCATCACCTCCGGCCAGCCCTCGCGGATCAGCGACAAGGTGCCGTCGAAATCAAACACGACATGCTGAATGTTGGAGCGAGGGGTGAAATGATCTGCGAATTCTACCTTGCCGGTGAATCGCTTGGCCAAGGTGTCGTTAGGGGCTAAAGAAGAGGTTTCGGTCATAAAACTGCGCTTGGCAAAGCTAACCGGAGTTGCTCGTACAGTGAAGCAGAAACTCCACTTGAGCTTGGCCAAGCGCTCAAAAACGCTTGCAGTTCGGCTTGGCTATGGGTTTATTGTTCCCGCGCAATTAGCGCGTAAACACATGGCAACAGAAAAAAAGGAATTCAAGACCGAGGTTCAGCAACTTCTCGACCTGGTGATTCACTCGCTCTACTCGAACAAGGACATCTTCCTGCGGGAGTTGATCAGCAACGGCTCGGACGCGATCGACCGGCTTCGTTTCGAAGCTCTGTCAAACAAGGAACTGGTGAAGGACGACCCGGAGTTCCGCATCAAGCTCTTCGTGGACAACGAGGCCAAGACGCTCCGGATCGAGGACAACGGCATCGGCATGACCAAGGAGGAACTCGAGGAAAACATCGGCACTATCGCCCGCTCCGGCACGCGCCAGTTCATGGAGGAACTGAAGAAAGGCAACGCCAAGGACAAGCCGGAGTTGATCGGCCAGTTCGGCGTCGGGTTTTACTCCGCGTTCATGGTCTCCGACAAGGTGACGCTCAAAACCCGCTCCGCCACCGGTGACGAGTCGTGGACGTGGGAATCGAGCGGCGACGGCACTTACGAAATCTCCGAGGGCGGCCGAGACAAGCGCGGCACCGAGATCACCCTGCACCTCAACGAGAGCAGCCGGGATTACATCGTGGAATTCAGGCTCCGTCAGATTATAAAGAAATATTCCGACTTCGTGGAGTACCCGATCGTGATGGACATCATCCGAGACGAAACCCCGTTGGACGACGAGGGCAAGCCGAAGGAAGGCGCGAAAAAACAAACGACCGTCACCGAGGAAACGCTCAACTCGATGAAGGCAATTTGGATGCGCCCGAAGAGCGAAGTCAAAAAGGAGGAGTACAACGAGTTTTACAAACACATCTCCCACGACTACACCGACCCGCTCAAGACCATCCACTACTCCGCAGAGGGCACCATCGAATTCAAGGCACTGCTGTACCTGCCCTCCAAGGCTCCGTTCGACATGTTCCAGCAGGAAGGCACCAAGCACGGCATCCAATTGTACGTGAAACGCATCTTCATCATGGACAACTGCGAGGCGCTGCTCCCCCGCTACCTGCGCTTCGCCAAGGGCGTCGTCGAGTCCAATGACCTGCCGCTGAATGTCTCCCGCGAAATCCTGCAGGAAGATGTCGTCATCAAAAAAATCGAGAAAAACGTCACGAACAAAATCCTCGCCGCGCTCAAGGCGATGATGAAAAAGTCGGGGGATGATTACCTCAATTTTTACCGCGAGTTCGGCAAGGTGCTCAAGGAAGGCATCGAGGTCGACCCGGGCAACAAGGACAAAATCAAGGAGCTACTGCTGTTCGAGAGCAGCAAGACGGAACCTGGAAAATACGTGTCCCTCAAGGAATACACCGAGCGAATGGTGCTGGATCAAAAGGAGATCTACTACATTACCGGCACCTCGCGCGGCGCGGTCGAGAACTCGCCGCACCTCGAGGTTTTCAAGAAGAAGGAGATCGAGGTCTTGTTCATGATCGAGCCGGTGGATGAGTTTATCCTGTCCGGTTTCGGCGAGTACGACAAAAAGAGCCTCAAGTCCATCGCCCAAGGCGACATCGACCTCGGCACCGAGGAGGAAAAGAAAATCGCCGACGAACAGAAAAAGGAAGCCTCCGGCAAATACAAAAAACTCATCAAAAAAGTGCAGGACAGCCTCAAGGACGACGTGAAGGAGGTTCGCCTCTCCGACCGGTTGACCGACAGCGCCAGTTGCCTCGTCACCGACGACGGCGACATGAACCCGCAGATGGAACGCATCTTCGCCGCCATGAATCAGGCAGTGCCCGAGACCAAGCGCATCCTTGAGTTGAACCCCGAGCACCCGGTGATCGAGACGATGAACGACCTGTTCGCCGCCAACAAAAAAGACCCGAAGATCGCCGACTACTCCGAACTGCTCTACGACCAAGCGCTGCTGACCGAAGGCATCACCGTCAAAAACCCCGCAAGATTCGCCCAACTCATCTCCGACCTAATGGTCCAAGCCAAGTAACCCCGCTTGGCCTGTTACGGTTTCGGGAAGGTGCGCATGCGGCTGTAGCGTTTGTAGCTTTCCCAAATGTTTCCTTGTCCAAGCGCTCGCGGGTCGCCTGTCTTTTTCAGGTAGGCGTCCATCTGATCCCGGTACGTTTGGGTGAGTTTGTAGTGAGCTGGGTCGAGCGCAAGGTTGTTCAGACAGTCGGGGTCGCTGGTGATGTCGTATAATTCCTCGCCGGGGCGCTTGTCCACGGACCAGTGAAAGTATTTCGCTATCTCCGGTTGCTCCCGGTTCTCGATTAAAAATGTCATGGACGGGCAGGCGTCGATGTCGTGGTAGCCGCCATGCATCGGGCCAAGCTTGCCGGGGGAATCGAACTTTTGCGGATCGCCCGCCGGCCAGCGATCCGGTTTGAAGTTGCGAATGTAAATGTACTGGTCGGAGCGCAGGCAGCGCTGCGGGTAGGTCATGTTGTTGTGGCGGGAGGATGAGTGACGTTCGCGACCGCTGAACACGTGGGTTCGCTGCGGCTCCACCCGACCGGATTTGCCCGACTCGAGCAGCGAAACCAGGCTCCGCCCGACCGGTGCCAACGCCGCTTGGCCAAGCGCCGGATGCGTCACGCCGCCCGCCTCGAGAATAGTCGCCGTGAGATCGACGAAGCCGACGGGATCGCTAACTTCGCGACCGCCCTTGGCGCGGCTTGGCCACATGATCGCGAGCGGGACGTGCACGCCAAACTCGAAGCAGTTGGCCTTGGCCCGGGGGAAAGCCATGCCGTTGTCCGACGTGACGATGACCAGCGTGTTGTCGAGTTCGCCAAGTTCGTCAAGTTGCTTCAGCGCTCTGCCCAAGTGCGAGTCGAACCACTCGATTTCGGCGTAGTAGTCGAGGATGTCGCTGCGGATTTCCGGCGTGTCCGGCAGGAAGGCGGGCACCTCCGCGTCCTCGAGTTTTTTGCCCTGCTTGAGGCCGATGCCTTTTTCAAATACCCGGTGCGGCTCGTGGCCGCCCAGCCAAAAACAGAACGGCTTGCCATCCGGTCGCTGCTTCAAAAAATCGTCGAAGTTCGCTGCGTAGTCAGTGGAGGATATGCCCTTGATCCGGGGGTTCTTTTTCTTGGATGAAAAGCCGGGGCCGGCCGGGTTGCGCTTGAAGCCGCCGTCCCTGTAATTGCCCGGCCCCCACCCTTTGCCGGTGTAGCCGACCCAGTAGCCGGCCTTTTCGAGCAGATCGGGAAAGGTCGCATACTTTGCGTCGAACTTGCTGGCGTGCGTGCCGGCGTGCTCAATCATCCAGTGGTAACGGCCGGTCAGCAGTGAGGCGCGGCTTGGGCTGCACCCCGGCGACCCGGCGATGCAAGTGCGGAACAACACGCCGCCCTCGGCCACGCGGTCGAAGGCCGGTGTTCGGATGCCACGGCAACCGTAGGCGGAGGCGTGCGGGTACGATTGGTCGTCCGAGATGGCAAAGAGAATGTTCGGCCGGTTGGCCAATGGCTGTGCTTCGGACACAAAAAAGCCCGCGATAAACGCGCAGGCGACAGCAATTCGGTGAGTCGTTTTCATTTCAAAAAATCATTCAAGGCCGAGGACGTTTTCCATGTTGTAAAGGCCGGGCTCCCGGCAGCAGGCCCAGATGGCGGCACGCAGCGCGCCGTTGGCGAAGGTGTCGCGGCTGGCCGCCTTGTGCGTCAATTCGAGCCGCTCGCCGTTTCCGGCGTACACCACGGTGTGATCGCCGACCACGTCGCCGCCGCGAAGCGAGTGCATGCCGATCTCGGAATCGGTTCTCTCGCCGACGATGCCTTCGCGGCCGTGGCGCAGTTCCTTTTCGAGCGACACCTTGCGCACCTCGGCTAAAATTTCGGCTAGCGTGGCGGCGGTGCCGCTTGGCGCGTCCCGCTTGAGCCGATGATGCATCTCGACAACTTCGAGGTCGAAGTCCGCCCCCAGCACCTCGGTCGCCTTGCGAGTCAACCAAAACAGGGTGTTCACCCCGGTGGAGAAATTGGACGCCCACACGACGGGAATCTCCGATTGAAGTTTCAGCACCGCCGCCCTGTCATCGGCGGAATGACCGGTCGTGCCGATCACCAGCGCTTTTTTGTGCTGGGCGCAAAGCTCAGCCGTCGGGCGGGTGACTTCGTGAAAACTGAAGTCGATCACCACATCCGCCTGCTCGATCACCCCGGCCAAGTCGTCGCCAACATCGACTCCGGCGACGATCTCGATGTCGGGATTGGCCTCGCCGCAGCGGAGCAGCGTCTCGCCCATCCGCCCCTTGGACCCGTTGATGATTACCTTGGTCATGGCGGTTATTTTTTAAGCACGCCGCAGGCCTTGAGCGTTTTGGCCAGTTGAGCGCGATTGCCCGCCGACATTTTGCAGAGCGGCAGGCGGTATTCCTCCGTGCACTTGCCCAGCATGGCGAGGGCGGCCTTCGTCGGCACGGGATTTGTCTCGATGAACAAGTCCTTGAACATCGGGTAATATTTTTGATGCAGCCTGAGGGCAGCGTCGGCATTGCCGGCGGTGAAGGCGTTTACCATCCTCGTGATCTGCCTCGGGATGATGTTCGAGGCGACACTGATGACGCCCTCTGCACCGACGGCCATGAACGGCAGCGTCAGCGCGTCGTCGCCACTCAAGATGGTGAACCGTTGGCCAATCGCGGCGCGAAGCTGGCTTACGCGATCGGCGTCGCCACCGGCCTCCTTGATGCCGACGATGTTTTTGCACGCCTTGGCCAAGCGCTGGACAGTGGGCACCTCGATGGCGATATTGCAGCGACCGGGGATGCTGTAAAGGATGATCGGCAACTTGGTCGCTCGGGCGATTTTTTTGAAATGCTGGAACAGGCCCTCCTGCGACGGCTTGTTGTAATAAGGCGCAACCTGCAGCGAGCCGTCTGCGCCAACGGCCTCGGCGGCCTGGGTGAGGTGAACTGCCTCGGCGGTGGCGTTGGCGCCAGTGCCGGCCAAGACTTTCACCCTGCCCTTCGCCGCCCGGACGGCGAGTTCGATGACGCGGATGTGCTCGTCAAAGCCAAGCGTGGGTGACTCGCCGGTCGTGCCCACCGGGACGATCCCGTCCACTCCCCCGCGGACTTGATCGCTAATCAGTTTTTGAAAGGCCCCTTCATCGACTCGCCCCTTGTGGAACGGCGTGACCAAGGCGGTGTAAGTTCCTGCAAACATCGTCAAAATGCGCGGTGAGAGTCGGGGGAAACGCGCCGTTTGACCAGCAAGATTTTGGCGGTGTCAGGGATTGAGCGATTTGGGCATCAAGTCGATCTTCTTGACCTTGGCCGCCTGGCCGTAGGCAGCGTCGCACTTGGGGCAGGAAGGGCTACCGAACTCATCGTACTTCGGGAAGAGGTGAAGAATGAAAACGGAACCGCACTTGTCGCACTCATTCGTCGGATGCGCCGGGCCTTTGTCACAGTGCAAGCAGTACAGGACGGAATCGCTCATCGCGCCAGGATACTGTCGCCAGTTGGACTGATACGCACTGATGTGGTCGGTTTTTTTGCAAGACAGGCAGTAGTAGCCAAGCTCGATCGGGGCCTGTGTCATGTTGGCTGTCCACGACCAAGCCAGCAACGCAACGGATCCCACGGCTGCCGCCACAATCCCAATGTTTTTTAACGCCCCGGAATTCTTCCCGCTCATATCTTGGCCGGGACAATTCCACCTTTTGCCGCCATTTCGCCCAAGTCGGACTGGTAAATGTAATATTGGCGAGCCCCTGTGTTCCAACTGTGTACGAAGTACATTTGCTGGAAGCGATACCAGTTCACAGAGCCATCGGTGTTGCCCTGATTGCCGCCGGTGGGGTGGCCCTTGGTGTCTTTGTGAGCCGGATACCCGCCGTAAGCCGTTGGGCGTCCGCCGCCCCAGCGCCCGTCAATTCTCCCAACCAGGTCGGCAACCAACACCATCTCAGGGCTATCCTGCCCCGAGCTATGGGGACTGCGCGCCTTGAAACGGCCTTTCGAATTTTGCCAATGCGACGCACCGCCAAAATGCTGAAAGCCCAATATCATCTGCGGATACTGCTTCTCCCAAGCCGGAAACAACGGGTTGGTGTTGTATCCCCTTGGGAGCTGGCCGGAGAACTTCAGCGCCGGGCAGCCGAACGATTTGCTCAGCTTATATCCCCTAAGCGTGTAAGGGTCATTGCTCTCGTTGTAGCCTTTGGGTTGTTTTGTCGCCATGTTGTATTGAGGCAGTAGTGTCACCTCATTCCAGTTCAAGCATTTTTGGACGATGTTATTATTCTGAGTATTACCACCTGATGCGGGCGCACAGCCGCGACCCTGCAAGTAAACACCCTCATTGTCGTCGCGATACATCGACAGCGCGAGGATGGTCTGCTTCATGTTGTTTTGGCAAACCGCCTTGAGGGCTGCGTTTTTGGCCTGGGCCAAGGCCGGCAACAGCATCGCCGCAAGGATGGCGATGATGGCGATCACCACCAGCAACTCGATCAGGGTAAACCCACTTTGTTTGTGTTGTTTTTTTACGTTCATGGCACGATCAGATTCGGAAAGGCGAAACCTACCGCTTGGCCAAGCGCAGCGCAACTTAGAAAATTTTAATTTGCAGGCGGATAAACTAGATGCCCGTCCGGGCCAAGCGGGATGCCGAACGCCACCCACACCAGCAGCATTATCGTCCAAACAATGGAGAAAATGATACTAAACGGCAGCATCGTCGAGATCAGCGTGCCCATGCCGCCCTTGGGCGCGATGTTCTTCATGAAGGCCAGCATGATGACCATGTACGGGTTGAGCGGCGTGATGCAGTTGGTCACCGAGTCGCCGATGCGGTAGGCGCACTGCGTCAACTCCGGCGCGATACCGACCATCATGAACATCGGGATGAAGATCGGCGCGAACATGGTGTACTTGGCCGACATCGAGCCAACGAACATGTTGAAGCACATCGTCATCCCGATGAACGCCACCAGCAGCATCGACGTCGGCAGCGCCGCCTGGCCAAGCGCCTGGCCGCCGGTCATTGCCAGCATCCTGTCCAGGCCGGAATATTTGAAATGCTCAATAAACTGCCCGGCGAAAAACGCCATGACGATGATCGACGCCATGCCAGCCATCGACTCGGTCAGCAACCGGGTCACATCGCGGTCGTTGCGAATCTTCTTCTGCACCACGCCGTACACGATGCCAGGGATAATAAAAATGATGAACACCAGCGGCACGATCGCCTTCACCCAGCGCGGGAAAATGTTGCTCGACGGCACCAGCAGCAGCCCGTCCCGCTCGACGCTCCCCTCCGGCGGCGACTGACCTTCAGCCAACTCCACCACCTCTGCGGCCATCGTCTGCGCCGGGTTGGCGGGCGACTCCATCTGGTAAGTGTACAGAGGTGAGCCGGGAATATTGATCAGTGCCAAAACCACCGCCAGCCCCGCGACAAACACCGCGGCGGAAATTTTCAGCGCGCGCCAATCCTCCGGCGACAACTTTTGCTGCGCCAAGTCGCTGGCATCCACCGGGGTCGGCCCGCCCTCCTCCGGCGACTTGGCAGCCAGGCGTTTCTCGACGATCACATCGGCGACGAACCAGCCGACACCGGTCATCACCACTGTCGAGACGATCATGAACCACCAGTTGCAGGCCGGGTTGAGTTGGTAATCGGGATCGATCACCTGCGCCCCGCCGTTGGCCAAGCCGGCGAGCAACGGCTCGAGGCTGGTGATGAACAGGTTCGCATTGAAGCCAGCCGCCACCCCGGCAAACACCGCCGCCAAGCCGGCCAGCGGCGAGCGGCCCACCGCCTTGTACAGCGCGGCGGCCAAGGGTGGCAGGATGATGTAGCCGGCGTCGGAGGTCAGCGACGACATGATGCCCATGAACACGACCGCCGGGGTCAGCAGTTGTTTGGGCACCACCATCAGCATCGCCTTGAGCGCCGAACCGATGAAGCCGGTCCGCTCCGCGATCCCGATGCCGAGCATCCCCACCAGCACAATGCCGAGCGGGGCGAAGTTGATGAAATTTTTGACCATGCTCGAGATCGCCCAAAACAGGCCGTCGCGCGTCAGGATGTTGTTGGCCTCGTAGGTCTTGCCGGTGGCCACCCACTTCACCGTGGCTTCTGCCGCCTGGCCAAGCGCGGCCGCCTGCTCCGGCAAACGCTCCTCGACAATCCACTGTGTCTTGGCAGCCGCCGCCGAGGCGATCATCACCAGCACCGTGCCGATAAGAAACAGCGTCGCCGGGTCTGGCAGCCGGTTGCCGATGCGCTCGATCCAGGCCAGCCAACCGCTGGGAAAGCCTGTTTTTGTGGTGGATGCGTGTTCAGCCATGAGCCCGTGAAAGCTCGGATACTGCCCGGACAGCACCGCAGGTCAATTCCCGTTTGCTTTTTGAACATTTCAGCCCCATCCTCTGCCCAAGACAAAGAGGATGAAAAACACCATCACATTTATCGCAGCAATCGCCTTCCTGGCAGGCCCGCATGGGCAAGCGGTCGAGTTATCGGAGAAGGACAGTGGCAAAATCGCCCGGGTCGTCGGGTTTCTGCTCTCCAACACTCACTTCAAGCGCACGCCGCTCAACGACGACATCTCGAAGGCGTTCCTCAAGAAATACATGGAGTCGCTCGACTACAGCCGCATGGTTTTCCTGCAACCCGACTACGAGGAATTCGAGGCCAAGTACGGCACGCTGCTCGATAACCTGACCAAGCGCGGCGACGTCTCGCCCGCCTTTGAGATTCACAAACGCTACTTCACCCGGCTCAAGACGGCGCACGGCTGGCTGGAGGAAATCATCTGGGCGGACATCGATTTCACCGTCGAGGAATCGTTCATCCCCAACCGAACCAAGGCCGACTGGCCGGCGACCGAGGCCGAGGCACGCGACTTCTGGCACAAGCGCATCAAGTACGAGGTGCTCGGCACCCGCCTCGGCAAGCGCCGCGGCGTCGAGGCAATGAAGGCCAAGGCCATCAACGGCGAAGTCGTCAAGAAGGACGACGGCACACCGGTCAAACCGTACGACATCAAGGCCGAGAAGGAGAAAATCATCCGCCGCTACGAGCGCTTCCTCCGCGTCCGCACCGAGATGGATTCCGGCGACGTGTTGCAGGTTTACCTCACCGCTCTCTCCAACGGCTACGACCCCCACTCCGATTACTTCAGCCCGCGCGAGGCCGAGAACTTTGAGATCAACAACATCAAACTCTCCCTAACCGGCATCGGCGCCCGGCTGCAGTGGGACGACGGCTACACCAAACTCGTCGAACTCGTCCCCGGTGGCCCGGCCATCCGCAGCAAAAAACTCAAGCCGGGAGACCGCATCGTCGCCGTGGCCCAAGGCGAGGATGGCGAACCGATCGATGTCGTCGAGATGGAACTCGACAAGGTCGTCGACAAGATTCGCGGCGAAAAAGGCACGTTGGTTCGTCTGACCATCATCCCCGTCGATGCCGCCGATGACAGCGAAACCCGGGAGGTGCGCCTGGTCCGCGACAAGATCAAGCTGACCGACAGCCTGGCCAAGGGACAGGTCATCGACTACCCGGAGAAGGACGGCTCGCAGCCGCGGCTGGGCGTGATCGACCTCCCGCAATTTTACGAAAACTGCGCCCGTGACGTGTCGCTGATTCTGGATCGTTTCAAAAAGGAAAAGGTCACCGGCGTCGTGCTTGACCTCCGGCGCAACGGTGGCGGCCTGCTGCCCGAGGCCGTCAAGCTGGCCGGCCTGTTCATCGAACAAGGCCCCATCGTGCAGGTCATCGACAGTCGCCGCCGGAAACAAGTCCTGCAGGACAACGACACCAAGATCGCCTACGACGGCCCGATGATTGTCCTCGTCGGCAAGCTCAGCGCCTCCGCCTCCGAGATCGTCGCCGCGGCGTTGCAGGACTACGGCCGGGCGCTCCTCGTCGGCAGCCTGTCCACCCACGGCAAAGGCAGCGTCCAAACCGTCATGCCGCTCAACAACTGGGTGCGCCTGCCCGACTCCGGCAAGCTCAAGCTCACGGTGTCGAAATTCTACCGTGTCGCCGGTGGCACCACCCAAAAGCAAGGCGTCACCCCCGACCTGATCCTGCCCACACCGTATGACTACATGGAGATTGGCGAAGCCACGCTGCCCAACTGCCTCGAGGCCGATCACACGCAAAAACTCGCCTATCGCCGCCTCAACCGCGTACTCGGACACGTTGAAACACTGGTCAAGCACTCCAACGGGCGGATCAAGGAGGATCAGGATTTCGCCTACATTCTGGAAGACATCGAGACGCTCAAGGAGCGCCTCAAGGACAAGTCCGTCTCACTCAGCGAAACCAAGCGCCTTGCCGAAAAGGACGAGGAAAAAGCCAAGCGCGAGAAGCGGAAAAAAGAACGCAAGTCACGCGGCAACGCTGAGGAAGTCGTTTTCGACCTCACGATCAAGATGATCAAGACCAACACCAAGCTGGGTGAGGAAGTCGAAAACGAGGAGAAACCAATCCGTCTCGAGGAAGACCCTGAGGACGGCGAGGAAACCGAGGAGGAAGAGGATCAGCCAAAGCTCGATCCGCACATGCGCGAGACACTCCACATCCTCCACGACTACATCAAGCTGCTCAACCCGAAGGAACAAATCGCCGTCAAGGAGAGCGCCGCCGACCCCAAAATCCAGTAACAGAAAGATAAAACAGAAGTGATTAAAAAATCAGCACAGGTCAGTGGAGACTGCGTTGCAATGGGCATTAGTTTTGGCACCACTTTCGGTGCTGTATACGGTGATGTTGCGATGGGCCTTTTGATTGGTCTGGCGATCGGCTCAACCGTCGGGCCGTACTCAGTCACCGCTTAAAGGACAACACGTAAGCGTCACTTCTTGCTCTTGACAGGTAGCGGTTGTTTCAACACACCATCCGGGTCGAGTGGGCCGCAAACCCGCTCGATTTGTTTTCGTATCCTGCCGTTGGTGGCAACGACGACATAGGAGTGTTCGTCTTTCCGGCGTGGCGCTCGCCAAAACTCGCCGCCCGCGCACTCAAGAATCAGCCCTCCGGCGGCAATATCCCACAGGTTGACCTTCGACTCGATGTAACCGTGAAAGCGGCCGCAAGCCACGTACGTCAGCGCCAACGTCGCCGAACCCATCATTCGCGGCTTGCGGATTTTCAGCGCCAACTTGTTGAAGTACGGGATCATGTAATCCATCGTTTTTTTATCCTTGGCGAAGCCGATCGACAACATGGCTTCTTTCAGCGGCCCGTCGTTTACTTGTATCCGTTTGCCGTTGAGCTTGGCCGCTTGGCCCCTGATCGCCGTCCAAAGTTCCTCCACAAACGGATCGTACACCGCACCGATGATCGTTTCGTAATTCTCCCCATATTTGTTCTGCTTGGCCAAGCGCTGCTGCAGCGCGATCGACACGCAGGCGTGCGGAATGCCGTAAGTGAAATTCACCGTGCCGTCGATCGGGTCGACCACCCAGCGCAGCTCGCTCTCGATGTCGCCGGCATTCTCCTCCTCGCCAAGGACGGCAATCTCCGGATGCACCTTGGTCAGCATC
>Ga0208879_1000146_pt1 | contig 75418 bp, 79 predicted proteins | sample Knorr_S15_td_Bot_FD_185605 | JGI IMG/M metagenome (GOLD analysis project Ga0208879, IMG submission 185605) | Marine microbial communities from Southern Atlantic Ocean transect - Knorr_S15_td_Bottom_ad_5009_LV_A (SPAdes) (version 2) | ecosystem: Environmental > Aquatic > Marine > Oceanic | place... | reverse complement strand
GTGATGTTCAGCCTGAAAATCTTATTACTATCATGGGGCCATCAAAAACTGAATCTCTTAGCGGATTCCGCCTTGGAGTTGCATTTGGCACACCAAAATTGATTGAAAGAATGGAATCCCTTCAAGCGATCGTTTCTTTGCGTGCTGCAGGATACAATCAAGCAGTTCTTGATACTTGGTTTCAGGAACCTTTAGGCTGGATGGAAAATCGTATTCGAGAACATGAATCAATAAGAGATGAATTACTACAAACTTTCAGGGCTGCTAATATCTATACAGCAAGCCCACAGGCTGGTAGCTATCTTTTCCCACAACTACCCCCGCTTCGTGTGGATTTATATACTTTTATACACTTACTTCGTTATCAGGCAAAGGTGATAGTTACGCCTGGATCAGAATTTGACCCAGCTTGTATGGATAGTATCCGACTCAACTTTTCACAGGATTACTCTGCAGCTGTTGCGGCAGCAAAACGAATCGTAAAAATGGTGGAAATTTACCGCATATGAACAAAAAACCGAGCAAAGATATAATTATTCAAATAGCTCAAATAAATCATTTGCTAAATCTCCAAAACTAGCATCTGACAAATTAGTTGTCATGACTACAATTGTATTCGAATGAGGAGCCATAAAAGCATAAGAAGTGCCCCCTATAGAACCTCCAGTATGTCCAATCAAAGGATTATTATTTTTATCATAAAATGTTTCCCAACCAAGGCCATAGCTAGTACTCTCCCCATCCATAGTTTTTTGAGGAGTGATCATTTCCGTTATACTTTTTTCAGTTAGGTAGTCGTAATTGGAATGAGCCCAAAGAAATTTTGCTACATCTTCTGTTGTTGATATAAAACCTCCGCCAGCCCATTTCCAACTATTATTAACTTCAGGTGCAACAATTGCTGTTTTAGTTGAATCTAACAAATAGTAACTAACCTTTTCAACGCCTATCAAATTTTTCTGTTCTGCATGTGTATTTTTCATGTCTAATAAATCAAAAACATTGGCCTGCGTATAATCTAAAAAAGGCTCACCAGAAGCATTTTCAATTACCACGCTAAGAAGGGTCCATGCATGGGTGGAATAATTATATTTTGTGTCTGGTTCATGCAAAAGGGAATCCATTTTGAAAACACTCAAGGCATCTTTAACATTTGAAAAGTTTTTATTGATCATCATTTCATCCCCTTTATAATGTCTTATCCCAGAAAGATGACCAGCAATTTGTCTTGATGTAAATTTCCATCTCTTTTTAGGATAGTCTGGAACATAAAAGTATATACTACCATCCAAATCTATTTTTCCCTCTTCAACCAATTTCATTAAAGCAGAAGCAGCAAGTGTTTTTGAAATACTTCCAATTCTAAATCTAGTCTTTGAAGGCAAAATTTTTCTCTTTTCATCTATATCTGCATAGCCAAACCCCTTAGAATAGATTTTATTTCCATCTTTGAGAATTGTTACGGAAATCCCTGGCAAATGATTTGCATTAAGAGTATTTGAAATAAGCTGATCTGCCTTTGTTATTTGCTCTGAATACTGCTCTGGAGATGAGCATCCAATGAATACAAAAAAGATTAATCCCGCAAAAAATTTGAAAAAGTTTCTCATCATATCAATTTTTTATTTCTGGATAACATGGGAAGAAAGCTTCAAAAGCCTCTTTAGAAGTATAAAATGATCTAGGGAAATACTCTCCCATGACTTCTTTTTCTGTTCCAATTTGTTTTATATTTTGAATCGAATGTTTAAAATCGGGTGAGGCGAGTAGGTTACGAATTTGTAAAACCCCAATATCTTCATCATTTACACCATCTCCATCATCAGCTATCGGAAGCCAACCATATCCACATTCAACTCTTGCATTTCGGGGGCGGTCCTCTTTCCGACTAACAACAACAACAAATTCTCCATTTTCATTTACAGGAACTTGTTCATCAAAAAAGCAATCGTTAACTCTGGTATTTGCAAATCCTTGAACTGAACATAGTGACCAATAAACAAGTTCTTCATTAGTCATTTTTTCATTTCCATTCCATGTTTTTGGAGTTTTGGGTATCTTACCATTTAAAACAAAAACTTTTCCAAATTTTCTATTAATAAAAGTTCGTATGTAGTTATTGTCAACATTAGGATAAAACCCACCTGTGCTTTTTCGAGCATTATCAGGCATTTCACCAGTATACATACCGATTAAAAATTTTCTATCATATTGTAAATACCAAGTTGGAGGATTGGTAGCAGGATGGGCAAAAGGTCTATTTTTAATATTTGTAATCTCGTAATACTTCTCCATAGTAATACCTACAGCATCAGGTTTGATCTGTATAGGCTGTTTAGTTTTTAATAGTCGACATGCCTCAGATCCTTTGTAAACTGTTCCATCAGCCATGGTTAGTATTGGTGAAGGAAGTCCAACATCACCTGTTTCATCAGTTCCCTTGTCAGGAACATAAATTCTGTATATGACAGACTGCTGACCTCTTCCATAGGCAGGGGCGTGAAGAGTATTTTGAATTCTGCTTTTCAAATCAATTTGATCTTCAAGACTTGGTTTTAACAATTTGATTCCCTCTGCTTGGAGCGAGGGAGCAGATTGATTTTTTATTTCTACTTTATATGATCGCTTAGTAGAAGTTCTATCAGCACCTTCCAAAAAAGGGTTTTGATTTCCTGAATCAGCATCTATTAAATAGTCTGCTATAGATTCTTGAGGGATACCTCTTCCATCATAACTTATAAATGACATATATCTTGAGTGTGGAAATTCACCTTCCAATTCAAGTTTTGCTCCTTTTGGAATTGTAAAAACGGCACTCCAATAAAAAACTCCAGCATCTGGATAGGCTATGTTTATATAAGGGTCAGAACTTACAGGTCCCCTTGACCAAAAGCATGTTCTGACACCAGGGATGGATAATTGATTATCCTTATCATTCTCCTCACTTTTTTGTGGTTTACACATGATGAAAAAAAATGGAATGATAAAATAAACTAAGATTTTAGAATCTGTCATTATAACAAAAAAAAATATAAAACAAAAATATCAAAATCTATTCAATACTACCAGGTTCTCTTATATTATTCCCTATTCGTTTAGTTAAATTGTCTCCTAGATCATTTCTTGCTATTTCAGCTAAATTTTCAAGCTCTTTGACAATTTCTGGATAAAGTTCTTTTACATTATACTCTTCACCAGGATCTCTTCTAAGATTATAAAGCGCATATTCTGTAGTAAATTTAGAATAAGGTCCAGGATGACCATCATTTTTTGGAAGTACATTTTTATAGGAGCGACTTTCATGAGGGAATACTAACTTCCAGTTATCTTTTCTTACTGCTTCTAAATTATTTTTTCCATAATAATAATAAAGGTGATCTCTGGGATTAGAATCTATTCTTCCCTCTAGAATGGGAGATATATCAACACCATCTATTTTATGTTTAGGAAGGTTAGATGAAACTATGTTAGCAATTGTAGGTAAAATATCAATTGTAGCTGCAATTTTATTTGAGATACTTCCAGCTGAAATTACTTTTGGCCACTTCATTATTGTTGGTACTCTTTGACCTCCTTCAAAGCTTGTTCCTTTACCTTCTCTTAGTCCGCCTGTAGATCCAGCATGATTACCAAAATTCAACCATGGTCCATTATCACTTGTGAAGATCACAAGTGTGTTTTCTTCTAAATTGTTCTCTTTTAGTGTTTTTACTATTTCGCCAACTGACCAATCAATTTCCATCATTAGATCACCGTATAGACCTTGGGAACTTTTCCCTCTAAATTTATTTGATACAGCTATGGGAACATGAGGCATAGAATGAGGTATGTATAAGAAGAATGGATTATTTTTATTATTGTTTATAAATTCAACAGACTTTTCAGTATATAAGGTTGTGAGTTTAGCCTGATCTTCTAATGTTCTAATTTCATCAATTTTCTTGAAATCTTTAATTAGAGGTAATTGAGGGTAAGACTTTTTTTTCCAATTGGTTGTGTCAGATATTTGATTTCCATCAAAATCAACAGGCCACATGTCATTTGAATAAGGCAACCCAAGAAAGGTGTCAAAACCATGATTTAGAGGAAGAAATTTTTCTTGAAATCCTAAATGCCATTTGCCAAATATAGATGTTGCGTATCCTTTTTCTTTTAATAATTCAGCTATTGTAATTTCATTTTTATGTAGCCCTACAGTTGAGTAAGGCATTAAAGCTCCACTTATTCCTATTCTATTAGAATAGCATCCTGTTAGTAGGGCAGCTCTTGAAGCACTACAAACCGCTTGTACTGAATAAAAGTTAGTAAATAACATTCCTTCTTGTGCAAGTTTGTTTATGTGTGGAGTTTCATAATTTATAGATCCAAATGGCATTATGTCCCCATATCCTAAATCATCCATAAATATTAAAATGAAATTAGGGTTTTCAATTGAAGAAACTTTTTGCAATGTTTTCTTTTCAGAACAACCAAGAAGGCATAATGTTACAATAAAGAGTAGTTGTTTTCTCATTATTAATTAATTAAGATAAATTTAAAAATAAATATACTAATCGATATTATCCTTATTAATCTCACTTATTTAAGGAAGTAATTTTTGTATTTTTAATATATGATTAAAAATAAAAACCAATTAACAAGAAGGACATTTATTAAGAAGGCGGGATTAACTACTTCTTTATTTTCTTTTTATCCTTTACCGTTTTCATCAATTTTTTCTAATTCAACTGATGATAAACGAATAATTGTAATAGGTGCGGGTCTAGCAGGGCTGTCTTGTGCTTATGAGTTAGACCAAGCTGGGTTTAATGTGATTTTGATTGAAGCTCGTTCTCGTCCAGGTGGAAGAGTAAGCACCTATCGAGAACCTTTTTCTGATAATTTATATTCTGAAATGGGAGCTGAATATGTAGATAGCTCAGATATGTATGTTCATGAATATTGTAAAAAGTTCGATTTAAAAGTTTTGCCAGCAAAACAGTATGATGGTGTTTATGTAAAAGGCCAGACTTTAACTATTGAAGGATTAAGATCTGGTAGAGATTTATTGCCTTTTAAGGGAGCTTTGGAGGGTAAATTATTTGGTCAGGAAGTTCAATATATCCAAAAGTGGATAGACTTAGTTAAACAAAAGGGTATAAGTTCTCCAGAAGTACAAGCATTGGATAAAATCTCAGTTGAAGATATTCTAAAGAAAGGCGGTGCCCCAAAAGATATTATTGATTTATATACATATGCAAATGCGACTGAAGCGACTGCAGTTCCATCAAAAATGTCTGCATTGTATATGGTATTGTCTAATACAAGAACATCAAACTTTAGCGAAAATACAGTTGAAGGAAGAATCTTTGGTGGTAATGATCAGCTACCTAAAACACTTGCAAAAAAATTGGGCACAAAAATTATGTATAATAAACCTTTGCAACGTCTTGATTATGATTCCAATGGTATCACTGCAACAGTTAAAGAGAACAAAAGACTTGTGCAAATTCCGGCAAAAAAATGTGTATTAGCAATCCCAGCATCTATATTAAAAAACATAGATATCAATCCTGGTTTTTCTATAGAAAAAATAAATTGTATTAACAACCAACAATATGGGCATGCAATGAAAATAGCAATGCAGTATAGACAAAGATTTTGGGATAATAAAAATTCTATTGGACAACGTGTTTTTACTGACACTCCACTACGAAGGGTTTATCATTTTTCAATTGATCAACCTGGACCACGAGGAATATTGCTAAGCTTTACTTCGGGAGAAGATGCAATAAAACTTGGAAGGCTTGATAATAATAAAAGACTAAATATAGCTCAAAATACTTGTAGAAATATATGGCCAGAAGCACCAAAGTTCTGGGAGAAGGGAGTTGTAAAATATTGGAATGAAGATCCTTGGGTAAAAGCAAGTTACTCTTTTGCTGGAGTTGGTCAGAAAGGCTTTAGAGAGATATTAGCAAAACCTGAGGGACCTATTTTCTTTGCTGGTGAACACACAGCAATTCAAAGGGCTTCTATGAATGGAGCAATAGAATCAGGTTTGCGAGTAACGGACGAATTGAAAAGAGCAGAGACACCATAATTTAGTTGAGGACTATTTCATTGTATCTATTTACATGCTTTGTCAGCTGTTTCTAAAGCTTCAGAAATAATCAATTATCCTTTGTTTAGTTTCTTGTTAATACAAAGTGGAGGTGCATTAAAATGAGCCATAGGGTCCTTAGATTTTTTATTTATAATTTCCTTTTTCATATATTAACCATATGGTTGTATTAGTTACAGGTTCATCAAAAGGTATTGGTTACCAAATTGCAAGTGATTTACTTGATCAAGGTCATGATTTAGTACTTCATTGTAATAGAAATAAATCTTCACTTGAAGGCTTGTTAAGTGCTTATAAATCTAACTCAGTAATTATTCAAGCAGATCTTTCTTCTTATAATGATATTAAAAAATTGGTAGATGAAACAATTAATAAATTATCTTTTCCTGATTGTGTTATAAATAATGCTGGAATTGCAGAATCTGCTGATATATCTTTAGATATTGAAGAGTGGGATAAGATGTTTGATAAAACTATTAGTGTAAATCTAAAAGCTCCTGGATTAATTTTTAAAGAGTTTATAAAGTATAAAAGAAAAAATAAAATCAAAACTAGACTAAGATTTATAAACATATCTTCTAGGGCAGCATTTAGAGGTGAACAGCAAGATTACATTTCTTATGCTTGTTCCAAAGGAGGTCTGATTTCATTAACAAAAACTATTTCAAGATCATTTGGAGAAATAGATAATGTTGTAGCAATTAGTATTGCTCCTGGCTTTGTTAAAACAGATATGGCTCAAAGTTTTATTGAGGAGCATGGAGAAGAAATTGTTAAGAAGGGGATTACTTTAGACAGATTAACTGAACCCAAAGATATTTCACCATTGGTATCACTGATAGTTTCTGGAAATCTTGATCATGCCACGGGTTCAACTATTGATATTAACGGCGGTAGTTATCTTAGGTAGATTATTATTACTATTCACAGGCTCTGTCAGCTATTTCTAAAGCTTCAGAAATAATCGATAATCCTTTGTCTATTTGTTCCTTGTTAATACAAAGTGGGGGTGCAATAAATATATAGCTCCACGTACTAAAAGTATACATTCCCAGTTCAGAAATTTTAGCTTTTACTTTATCCATTACTTTTAATTCTTCTGGAGGTGCGTTAAAATGAGCCATCGGCTCCTTAGATTTTTTATTCTTAACTATTTCTATGCAGCCTAGAAGTCCGGTATTTCTGAAATCCCCAATAGATGGATGTTTTTTCTTTAACAATTGAATTTGCTCTTCTATATATATTCCCATATTCTTAGCATTTCTAATAAGGTTATCCTCTTCGTAAATTTTTATAACTTCAAGTGCTGCAGCACAAGCAACTGGATGAGCTGAGTAGGTTAATCCAAGCATCATTGGAATATTATCAAAATGAGAGGCAATTGAATCACTAACTTGTAGAGCTCCAAAAGGTAGATACCCTGAGGTAATTCCTTTAGCTAAAACCATCATATCAGGTATGACATCATGATTATTAATTCCAAACCATTGACCAGTTCTTCCAAAACCACTCATCACTTCATCTGAAATCAATAAAATTCCATGCTGATCACAAACTTGTCTTAGTTTTCTAAAATACCCTTTTGGCAGCTTAAGACATCCTGAAGTTCCTGATTCGCCTTCCATAATAATAGCTGCAAAGTTTTCTGGCCCTTCATATGCTAAAATTCTATCAAGTTGATCAAAACAATCTTGTTCCCAATTACTTCCATTGGAGCGATATTCATAAGGTATCTCGAGATGAACAAAATTAGGAGCTTGATGTGCATCAATTTTATGTCTTCTTGGATCTCCTCCAGCAGACATAGCCCCAATCGTTGAGCCATGGTAAGATCGATATCTTGTTAAAATTTTATGTCTGCCAGTATAAAGTCTTGCTAACTTAATTGCATTTTCAATTGCTGAAGCTCCACAAACAGTAAAAAAAGATTTATTTAAATCTCCAGGACAAATTTCTGATAGTTTTTTTCCTAATTCCCCTCGTGCTTTAGTAATTGCAGATGGTGTTACATAGCTAACTTTTTCCATCTGCTTAACCACAGCATTCGTAACTCTTTGATCGCCATGACCTATATTGACATTCATTAATCCAGAGGAAAAATCTATTATTTTATTTCCTTCTTGATCGAACAAATAAACTCCTTTTGCTCTATCTATACTCAAAGGATTAATTCCTTTTTGCTTTGACCATGAAAAAAGTGTATGATTAAGATTGTTTTTAAGTATCATGTCCTCTTTTTTATATTCCATACCAGTAATCTTTATAATTAATTTAAGATTCGTACATCCATTTTCCTCCTACCATTGTTCTCTGAATTGGAATATCAATAATTTCCATTGGATCAACTTTTCTTGGATCTTTATCTAAAACAACAAGATCAGCTAATTTCCCTTTTTCTAAACTCCCCTTTATTCCTTCTTCATATGAAGCATATGCTCCATGTATAGTTCCAACTTTAATTGCTTCTTCAACACTAATTTTTTGGGATGGACCCCATACATTTCCATTAATGTCTGTTCTTGTTACACTAGACTGAAGAGCCATCATAGGTTCATAAGGGCCAGGTGGATAATCTGAGGTTTGTGTAACTTTTATTCCAGCATCAAGAAAACTTCGAACAGCAAACATATTTTCCAATCTTTCTTTTCCATATTGCTTCATTTTCTCTCCATGGAAATAAACATATGTTGAAAAGGGATTTGGAATAGCATTTAATTCTTTAATCCTTCTTACCAAATCTTCGTTAATTACTGTGCAATGTTCTAATCTAAATCTAGGGTCAATTCGAGGATATTCCTTTTGAAGTTTTTCATAAATATTTAATGTCTTATCAATTCCTACATCACCATTAGCATGAACTCCTACTTGCCATCCATTTGTATGCGCTTTATGAGCGTATTTATAGACTTCTTCTTCCTCCATAACCATAATTCCGTAATCGTTTGGTCGTCCAATATATGGCTTTGATAATCTTGCAGTTCTTTCTGAAATTGAACCATCTATTGTGATTTTCATTCCTCCAATCCTTAACCAATGATCTCCAAAACCAGTCTTAATTCCTGCATCAATAAACTTGTCAATTTCTCTATAAGAAATCATACTATAAACTCTCATAGATAATTCGTCAGCATCATACGCGTCTTGATATGCTCTAAGAAATGTCGAAGATCCATATGCTTCTGTAACAGATGTAACACCACTTTTTGTCATCATTTTAGTTATTAACTTAACTCCTTCTTGATAATCTTTCTGGGTAAATTTATCAGGGATTAATTTTGATAAAGGATAGTCGGCAGTTTCTAATAATTGTCCTGTCAATTCTCCATTTTTTGGATCTCTTCCAATTTTTCCTCCTTCTGGATCAGGAGTGTCTCGATTATATCCCATTAAATTCAAAGCATTTGAATTAACATACGTTGAGTGTCCTCCTCGATGTGTAATTCTTACTGGATGATTTGGCGCAGCTTCATCCAGATCATATCTATTTATCAGTCTTCCTTCTCTAATCTTTGTGTCATCATATTTAAAACCTAAAATCCATTCTCCTGGAGGAGTTATTTTAGCTCTTTCATAAATAGCATTTTTGATTTCTTTTATTGAACGCAAATCAATATCAACATTTCTTAGATGAGAAAGACCAGATGAGGCTGGGTGAGAATGAGCATCAATAAATCCTGGCACAATTGTCTTTCCACCAATATCAATTTTTTTAGTATTTGAATTTGATAGTCTTAATATTTTATCATTTTCTCCAATAGCTATAATTCTTTCTCCAAACATTGCAATTGCTTGAGCTTTAGGATTGTTTGGATCTACTGTTATTATGTTTGCATTATATAGAATTTTGCCTGGACTAGTTGTAAAAAGACTCTTAACATTGATAAGTGGAAGAGCCAGTAGAGGAGACGCATTCTTAATAAATTCCCTTCTATTTTGTGCTGTCATATAGGTTTTTTTTAATATTATTACTTAAAAATAAAGAAATTTAGTTATCAATCTAAAACTTATCTTATTTTTACTATATGTTTATGGATTTCAATACTACAGCCATACTTCTTTTTATTATGCTTATTTTTTGGCAAGTCACTCTGTGGAAAAAGATTAAGCTTAAAAAATGGCAAGATTTAACTTTGTCAGCAATTATGATAGGTTTAACAGGATGGCTCGTCTATCTAGCATTTATAAGCTAGGTTCAATTTTTAAAAAGGAAGTTTATTTAAATCAACATTTCCTCCTGTAATTATTATTCCAACCTTTTTGTTATTAAAAAGCTTTTTATTTTTTAAAACTGCTGCTAATGAAGGTGCGCCAGAAGGTTCACATACAATTTTTAATCGTTCCCATATAATTTTCATTGATTCAATTATTTCATCTTCAGTTATCCTAATTATTGAATGAACTTCTTTTTGAATTATTGGAAAGTTTTTGTCACCTAATTGGGTATTTAGTCCATCAGCTATTGTCTTAGTCGTATTATTTGTTTCTATTTTTCCACTTTTTAAAGATCTATATGCATCATCAACTACAAATGGCTCAGCCCCAATAACAATACAATTTTTACCAAAATATTTTGCTGCTAATGCACTTCCAGCAATTAGACCTCCTCCACCAACAGGAGTTATAACATATTCTAAAAAATTATAATCTTCTAAAAGTTCTTTACAAGCAGTGCCTTGCCCTAGAATAACATCATTATCGTTTGAAGGATGAATAAAAGTTGCCCCTTTAGATTTTACAATTTCTTGTGCAGTATTTTCTCTTGATTCCACATTTGATTCACATTCTATGAGCTCACCCCCATATCCTTTTACAGCAGCTTTTTTTATTTCTGTTGCATTTGAAGGCATTACTATGTATGCTTTTACACCTATACTTTGAGCAGCTAAGGAAAGAGCCTGACCAAAATTTCCAGATGAATGGGTTACAACTCCATTTCTTTTTTTATCTGCTGGAAGTTGTAAGATTGCATTTGTTGCTCCTCTCATTTTGAATGCTCCCATTTTTTGGAAGTTATCACATTTAAAATATATTTCTGCTCCTGTCATGTTATTTATTTGAGTAGATGTAATAACAGGTGTATTATGTATATATGGTTTGATTCGATTATGACACTCAATTAAATTACTCTTATCCATAACTAATTTTTTCATTTTATTTTTTACTTGAAAGTTTATATTCTTCAATTACAGATTTAGGTATAGGGTGATAGCCAATGTTAAAAATTAATTCCTTTTTATTGTTAGACTTTTCAAGTTTTACATAAAGATTAGATACTTTATCTATTTCTATACAATCGTCAACATCATATAAATCATCTGTATGAACTTGGTCTAGGCCAATCATCATACTTTCTTTTGCTCTTTTTTTAATCCTTACTTTATTTGGCCCAACCATAAATTTACTTTCATGTAATTCTTCAAATTTATTAGGATCATACCCACCAAGATTTATAAAGTATAATTTGTTATTGTTTTCAATTTTGTTTTCACTTAAAGACACTTTATACCCATCAACATTAGATAATTCAACCCAAGAATCAATATGAAGTCTATCAGGAATTCCAAACCATTTATCTAATAAGTCTAAATATGTTTCTTCAATTCTGTTTCCACATGTAAAAACAACATCATGAAGTTCTGTATTACATTTTTTTGCTCTACCACCTAAAAACATTGAAAATAATTTCATAATTCTAATTTATAAACCTTATCGGAGGGTTAGCCTAATATACTAATTATTCATTTTTATTCATAAAATATTATCTTTCAATATGTTTAGATTTATAATATCATTTCTAACTTTGATAACAGTATTAAGTTGTAATAAAAACACTAAAGTTATTATTATAGGCCATAGAGGAGCCATGGGACATATTGCTGAAAATACAATTCCTTCAATAAAGAAGGCTATGGAATTAGGAGTTGATGCTATTGAGATTGATGTTTTTAAATGTAAAACAGGTGAATTAGTTGTCTTTCATGATGAGAAACTTGACCGACTAACAAATGCATCAGGATTTATAGAATCTCTTGAATTAGACTCAATAAAAAAGATAACAGTTTTAGATCAATACAGAATTCCAACTCTGGAAGAGGTTTTAATCTTAATTGATGGACAGGTTAAATTAAATATTGAGCTTAAAGGTCAGGGAACTGCTTCTCCAACAAATGATATTATTAATCAATATATTAATAAAGGAGGTTGGACAAATGATAAATTTATTATTTCAAGTTTCAAATGGGATGAATTAGAAAAGTTTAGATCTATAAACAAAACTGCGTTGATTGCTATTTTAACTGAATTTGATCCTATTGAGGCCATTCCTATTGCTAAAAAATTAGATGCACTAGCAATAAATCCTAATTATAAGTCTTTAAATGAAGATAATATAAATGAAATTCATGCGAATGGTTTTAAAATTTTCACTTATACTATAAATGAGGTTAGTGATATAAAAAGAATGATTGAACTTGGAGTAGATGCTATAATTACAGATTATCCTGAAAGGGTTAATTAAGATTGTTCTAAAGATCATAATTCCAGAATATTTGTTAATTTATAAAAAAAAATATGAAAAAAATATATTTATTCTTTTGTATAATAGGGATAGCAGTCCCTTACTATCATTTATTTAATTATTTAACAGAGAACAATTGGTATTGGTCAACCAGTGATTTCTTTGAACTTACATATGCAAATAGTGCAGTATCAATGATTCTAGGGGATTTAACAGTTTCAGTATTTGCATTTTTTACCTTTTTGATATACAAGCTAAAAAATAGACCATTGAGGTTGTTAAGATATATTGCGTGCTTATGTCTTGTAGGGTTTTCTCTCGCTTTACCTTTATATCTATATGATAATCATGATGCTAGTTAGATAATTCTTTTGAGCTTATCATAATACATATTATTAAATTTTATTTTAAGTAAATTTACCGTTATATAAAATAATAAAGTCTATGGATTCAGAAAGCTGGTTTTTAATAATTATAGGTCTTGTAATTTTTAATTTTTTATTCTCAACAGGATTAGAATATATAAACCATTTAAATTGGAAAGATGTAATACCAAATGATCTTAAAGATTATTATAAACCTGAAAAATATAAAAAAGCTAGAGAATATTCTATAAGAAAAAATAAAATTTCTCTAATCTCTAGTCTGTTTAGTTTTACTTTAATTATTGGTCTTCTTTGTTTTAATGGTTATGGATATATTAATGATTTTTCTTTAAACTATAATTCGAGTTATATTCAATCAGGAATATTTTTTATAATCCTCTATTTGATATCTAGTATGATTTCTATTCCGTTCTCTTACTATAATACTTTTGTTATAGAGGAGAAGTTTGGTTTTAATAAAACAACAAAAAAGACATTTTTTCTAGATATAATCAAGTCCTTTATTATTACAATAATCATTGGTTCTATTTTACTTTTCCCATCTATCTATCTTTTCGAAACTTTAGAATCAGGTTTCTGGATATGGCTATGGGCTGGAGTATCAGCTCTTATGATATTTATAAATATGTTTTATACTGATTTGATAGTCCCAATATTCAATAAACTAACCCCTTTAGACAATGGTGATTTAAGAAAAAAAATTGAAGGATATTCATCAAAAGTAGGATACCTACTAAAAAATATTTATGTAATTGATGGTTCTAAAAGATCCACTAAGGCAAATGCTTTTTTTAGTGGACTTGGTCCAAAAAAAACTATAGCTTTATATGATACCCTAATAGAGAAACATACTGATGACGAATTAGTTGCAGTATTAGCTCATGAAGTTGGTCATTATAAAAAGAAACATATTTTTTCGGGACTTTTATTGACAATAATACAATTAGGTATAACAGTATTTTTTCTTGAATTTTGTTTAAAACAACCGGAGATTTCATATGCTTTGGGTGGTAATGAAATGTCATTCCATTTAGGGTTAATTGGTTTTAGTTTTATTTTTTCACCTATATCTCTTATTTCAGGAATTTTCATGAATTATTTAAGTAGGAAAAATGAATTTGAAGCAGATTCATATGCAAAAGAAACATATAGCGGTGAACATCTTTCCCTTGCCTTAAAAAAATTATCTGTTGACAGTTTATCAAATATATATCCTCACCCAGTATATGTGTTTATTCATTACTCTCACCCTCCTCTAATTAAAAGACTTGAAGCTTTAAAATAGAATCCTATGAATCGAAGAATTTTTGTTTTTGATATTTTCGGTTTAGGTATTTTTTCTATTTTAAAAAATAAGATTAAGTTTATAAAAAACACCAAAATGGTTAGATCTGTCTCAACATGGAAAACTTCAGATGCGAATCTCAAAGCAGGTAAATTATTAGATAAAGGTTCTAATTCTTTAGACGCTGCAGTTGAAGGTGTTGCAATAGAAGAATCAAATCCAAAAAATACAACAGTTGGTCTTGGAGGTGCTCCTGATAGAACTGGAATTGTTACACTTGATGCATGTGTAATGAATCATCTAGGAGATTGCGGCTCTGTAGTGGCTGTTGAAAATATAGTTCATGTAGCTAGATTAGCTAAGGATGTAATGGAAAAGACACCTCATGTTATGCTTGCTGGTGAAGGTGCTGAAGAATTTGCATACTCGGAGGGGTATAAATCTAGAGACTTATTAACTAAAGAATCTAAAAAGGAGTGGAAAGATTGGTTAAAAAATCAAGAATATAAGCCAATTATAAATATAGAAAATCATGATACTATTGGCATGCTTTGTTTAGATAAAGACAATAATATATCAGGAGCTTGTACAAGCAGCGGCTTAGCATATAAAATGAGAGGAAGAGTAGGCGATTCACCGATAATTGGTTCAGGTTTATTTATAGATAATAAAGTAGGTGGAGCTGTTGCAACAGGCTTAGGGGAAGAAATAGTTAAAACTGTTGGATCTTATCTTGTTGTTGAATTAATGAGACAAGGAAAATCTCCTCAAGAGGCCTGTGAAATTGCTGTAAAGAGAATTGCAGATAATAATAAACAGGATAATAGATTCCAAGTTGCTTATCTAGCTATCAATAAGTCAGGTGAAGTCGGTTCATACAGTATTGAACCAGGATTTTCTTATATGGACTATTTTAACAGGGAGAACAAAGAAATAATTTCAGCTTCTGCTTATTAAGAAAAAATAGATTTCATTTTTTCCATTTCCTCCTCTGCAAGTGTTGGATCAACAAGAATCCTTCCACTATATTCATCAGTTATTATTTTTTGTCTGGATTTAATCTCCATTTGAACTTGAGGTGGAATAGTAAAATAGGAACCACCTGATGCATTTCTTTCTATAGGAACAATTGCAAGACCATTTTTTACATTAGATCTTATTTTCTTATAGGCTGCGATTAGATTATCCTCAATTTTCTTTTCAAATTTTTTAGATTTTTCAATAAGATTTTTTTCTTCTTTATCAGTTTCTTTAAGAATATCTCCTAATTCACTTCTCTTACTTTTTAGATGAGTTAACCTTACAGTAATTTTTTCTTTTAATTCTTTAGTTACTGTATCTTTTTCCTCTAGTTTAGTTTTATACTCATTTATTTTCTTTTCAGAAAGTTTAATTTCTAATTCCTGAAACTCTTGTTCCTTAACTATAGCATTATACTCACGATTATTTCTAACTTTTTTTAAATCACCAACATATTTTTTGTGAGATTCTTTAGCTGTTGCAATAGAGTTTTCTTCAAATTTTATCCCTTCTTTACTCGCTTTGATCTCTTCTTGATGATCTTCAAGCTTTTTATTTAATTCAGTAATTTCATTTTCTAAATCCTCAACTTCAAGCGGGAGTTCTCCGCGGACACTTCTTATTTGATCTATTCTAGAATCAATAAGTTGAAGATCAAAAAGTGCTCTTAATTTTTCTTCTACTGATGTTTCAGTTTTTTTTGCCATTTTAATAATAATTTACAGGGTTAACATTTTTTTCTGATAAAAGGATGGTAAAATTAGGTAATTTTTTCTTAAGATATTCCTGAATAATCAATTTTATATGTTTTTCACTTTCAAAGTGTCCAATATCAAGAAGTAGGATCTTATTAGTTCCCATAAAAAAATTATGATACTTTAAATCAGATGTTATTAATGCATCAACATTATTATTTAAACATTCATCTATTGCAAAACTACCTGATCCTGCTACAATAGCAACTTTAGATATCTTTTTACCTGTCATTTTAGAATGACGGATTAAACTATTTTTGATGCTGTTCTTTACTAATTTTAGAAACTTATCTTCTGAAAGCTCAGAGCTTAAATAACCAATTGTGCCCATTCCAATTTTTAAATTATTAATCTTTTTTTCTTTTGGTATTAAAATAGATGTTTTATTAAGACCAAGTATTTTTGCTAAACTATAACTAATCCCATTTTCATGGTTATCCATTGAAGTATGGATCGCATAAATACATATTTTATTTTCTATAGCTTTAATTACTGCTTTTTGAACATAATCTTCTTGTTCATTTATTTTCTTAATCCCTTCAAAAATAATAGGGTGGTAACTGATAATTAGATTGCAATTTTTTTCTATAGCTTCTTCTATAACATCTACTGTTGAATCAAGTGTAACTAAAATACTTTGTAGTTCTTTGGAAGAATTACCAATAATTAATCCAACATTATCAAAATCTTCAGAAATTGCCTTAGGCATCCAGCTTTCTAAGATATTTAGTACTTTATTAATTTTCATTACCAATATAATTCATTGCAAATATAATATTATCTTTCAGGTGATGAAAAAGCTGAAAATTTTACTTTATCCTATATCCCTGATATATGGTTTTATAGTAGGTATAAGAAATATACTTTTTGATATTGGTGTTTTTGATTCAAAAGTCTATAAGATTCCCACAATTGGTTTAGGAAACCTATCTGTTGGTGGAACTGGTAAATCAATTTTAGTAGATTATTTAATAAACTTATTTAAATCAAATTATAATATTACAACATTAAGTAGAGGCTATAATAGAGACACAAAAGGATTTGTTCATGCAAATAGTAAATCAACTGCTTATGAAATAGGCGATGAACCTTTTCAATTCTACTCTAAACATCCTGAGATTAATGTGGTAGTTTGTGAAGATCGAAGAAAGGGAATGAATATAATTTTAAAGAATCTGCCTCAGACTGATATATGTATATGGGATGATATATATCAACATAGATTTGTGAAACCTGGACTTATGATTTTAACTACAACTTTTGATGAACCCTATATTAAAGACAAGATTTTACCAGTAGGAAAACTCAGAGAATCAATATCTTCATCTAAACGAGCAGATATAATACTTATAAATAAATGTCCTGAGAATATTTCTAATCTACAGAGAGAAAAGTTTACTAATTCTATAAATCTTGTTGAACATCAGAAAGTTTATTTCAGCTCATTGACATATAGTGAAAAAATAAAATCTAAATCAACTTTTATTAATGTGAAAGAATTAGAAAAAAAAGACTTTATTTTAGTTACTGGGATTGCAGATTCTTCATATTTAGTTAAATTCCTTAAGGATAGAAATCTTAGCTTTACCCACTTAAAATATAAAGATCATTATAATTACAGTATATCTTCAATAGATAAAATAAAAAGAATTTCTCAAGGAAAGCATATCCTAACTACAGAAAAGGATTTTGGTAAATTAAAATTAAAAATAGATTCAGATAACTTGTTTTATATTGAGGTAAGTGTAAAATTTCTTAATGATAGTAATGAGTTAGGCTTCGATCAGTTAATAAAAAAATATGTAGAGGAAAATTAAGCTATATGCTTATGGGCTTTATAAGATGAACGAACCAGGGGTCCGCTTTCAACATGTCTAAATCCAAGATTTTTTCCAATTATTTCATATTCTTTAAATTGTTCTGGAGGAATAAACTCTTTTACTTCTAAATGATTCTTCGTTGGTTGCAGATATTGCCCTAATGTTACAATATCTACATTAACATTTCTAAGATCAGTAAGCGTCTCAATTATCTCATTTTTAGTTTCTCCTAAACCAAGCATAATTCCAGATTTAGTTCTATTAACACCATTATTTTTTAAATAGTCTAGAACTTCAAGGCTTCTATCATATTTTGCCTGAATCCTTACCTCTCTTGTTAACCTTCTAACAGTTTCAAGATTATGCGAAACTACTTCTGGAGATACATTAATTATTCTATTAATAGATTCTTTATCTCCTTTAAAATCAGGAATTAAAGTTTCTAAGGTAGTTTTAGGATTAATTTCTCTTATAGCATTAACTGTCTTTGCCCAAATAATAGATCCGCCATCTTTTAAATCATCCCTATCTACAGACGTAATTACAGCATGTTTTACACCCATTATATTAATTGATTTTGCAACTTTATATGGCTCAGATTCATCAGCTTGAAGTGGTCTCCCAGTTTGAACTGAGCAAAATCCACATGATCTAGTACATATATTTCCTAATATCATAAATGTAGCAGTCCCTTCACCCCAACATTCTCCCATATTAGGACAATTACCAGATACGCATATTGTATGGAGTTGATGTTTTTCTACAGTAGATCTTAATTTAAGATATTTCTTACCAATAGGAAGCTTAACCCTTATCCATTTTGGTTTTTTAGATCTTTCTACTTTTTGAAAATCCTGTTTAGGAAGTTTAAGTTTTACCCAACCAGGGTTGTTTTCCGTCTTTACCTCTTGCATAAGAAGCAAAGATACAAACTAAATAAACCTACTCAAAACATAGCCAACTGCAAAAAGAGTCAAGAATATAATTCCTATAATACTAAGAAGACTAAGTCTTTTAGAAGGTTTATGAATATCTGGCATATTTTTACTTGTTACCAATCTATAATTTAAGATAGCATAGAAAGGAGCAGTAATAAAGGAAAGTATAGTTGCTATTTCGATTAAAAGTCCCATTTCTGAAAGTAAAAAATAAAATATTAACATTGTGCCAACAGCTAATATTGTTATCCAATGGAAATAATAATCTTTATCTTTTGATTTCCCTAATAGCTGAAGTGCTCTAGACATAGACCTTGGAGAAGCATCTAGAGTTGTAATAGTTGTGCTTAACATGGTTGTAAATGCACAAATTGATATGATTAAGTAAAATGAACTACCTAAATTTGAAGTATATAATTCTATCAATTGACCTGCAAATACATCACCTTTACTTGAGAAAGATAATCCAGAATTATACATCACAAGAGCACCAAGACTAACAAAACAAATTCCTAAGAAAACTGTAGTAATATACCCTATATTAAAATCAAAAATACTCTCTTTTTTAGTCAGCTTATACTCTTTGTTTTTTTCTATAGTCCATATGGAATGCCAAACAGAAATATCAAGTGGCCCAGGCATCCATCCCATAAATGCTATTAAAAAAACTAATCCTTCGCCAACTGGAAAAATTTGGTTATAGTTGGGTAATTCATCTATATTAATTGATGCTACCACAGTTGATGATATAGTGCTTATTGCTAGAACAATTAAAATAACTTTGATGAATCTATCAAGAAGTTTATACTTCCCAATTAATAAAATTATATAACAAAAAACTGTAATTACGAGACTCCATAAAACCATATTATCTGAAAATCCAAAAAGACTTGAAGCTAATCCAGCAGTAACAATTGTAACTGCTGTTTGAATCGTAAACATTGTTGCTAGGTTTAGAATGAAATATGCTAATAGATATATCTTTCCAATTTTATAATATCCATCTAACAAACTCTCTCCTGTTGCAATAGCATATCTTGGCCCATATTGAAAAAATGGATATTTTAATATATTAACAAGGATTAATGCCCATATTAGACCCCATCCAAATTCAGCACCTGCTCTAGTTGATTGGACAAGATGAGAGACTCCAATTGCAGCTCCAGCAAAAAGTAGACCAGGTCCAAGCTTAGAAATAATATTCATTCTATTCAGCTTCATTTGCACATTCAGAATTGGTAGGTATTTTTCCACAAACTCCACATGGCTCATTTGAGTTATTTAAAAAAGGACTTTGGCTTGCACAAGTTCCAGAGAATTCACCATCCTTTTTAAAGATTATCTTAATAGCAATACCAAAAAAAGCTAATCCTATTAGAGCAATGGATAATAGAAATATTTCCATAAGACAAAGCTATAGAAAAAATCGTAATTTTAATTGTGTTTAAAAAATATATAAGACTAAACATATTGATAGTAAAGTATTTAATTAGTTTATTTATTTTACTACTATTAGCTTCTTGTAATTATTTTGACTATTCAGTTCCTGATAAAGAAATAATAAAATCTTCTTCATGGAGTTCTAATGATCAACCACCCTCATATCCAGAGTGTGAGAGCCTTGAATTAACTGAACAAAACAAATGTTTCATTGAATCAATTGAAAAAAAATTAACAACATATTTTAATGATAGGAAAATTAATTTAGAAATTAGTGAATATGTAGTTAAGGTTAGTATTGATACTTTAGGGAATTTCTCAGTAGTAAATATCTCATCAGAAGGGTCACCTTCAAATGAAACTAAAAAACACATTAATGAAGCTTTTAAAAGTCTACCGAAAGCATTACCTGCAGTTAAGACAAATGTTGGTGAATATGTTGATGTAGTATTTGATCTGCCAATTAAATTAGTAGTAAAATGAACCAGATTATAAATGAAAAAATAATTATGGGGATAGATCCTGGAACAAATGTTATGGGGTTTGGGATTATTAAAATTAAAAATAATAATATGGAGCTCATTGAATTAAATGAGTTGAATCTATCAAAGGAAAAGGATCATTATCTAAAGCTTTCAATAATTTTTAAAAGAACTTCAGAGCTAATAAAACAACATATGCCAGATGAAATTGCAATTGAAGCTCCTTTTTTTGGAAAGAATGTTCAATCAATGCTTAAACTTGGAAGAGCTCAAGGAGTTGCAATGGCGGCGGGATTAAATTTTAAGATTCCTGTTACAGAATATTCTCCCAAAAAAATAAAACTTTCTATAACTGGAAATGGAAATGCAAGTAAAGAACAAGTTGCAAAAATGTTACAGAGTTTGTTGAAAATAGAAACCTTACCTAAAAAACTTGATTCGACTGATGGACTTGCAGCAGCAGTTTGCCATTTTTATAATTTTAATAAAAAATCAAATGAAAAAAAATATAGTGGATGGTCAAGTTATATTAATAAAAATCTAGATAAGGTTGATTAATTATCTTCCAAAATGTTTATAAAAATTTTGAATAGTATCAATACCTAGATAAAAATTTTTAATTCCAAAATGTTCATTCGGTGAGTGAATAGAATCACTATCTAAACCAAAACCCATTAATATTGATTTTAATCCTAACACTTCATCAAACATTGGAACTATAGGAATACTCCCTCCATCCTTTTGAGGTATTGGTTCAACACCAAAAGTATCTTTATATGCTCGAATAGCACAGTTATAAGCTCTTGAGTCTTCAGGCGTAACATATGGGCTTCCACCATGATGCTTAGTAATTTCAACATTTATTGAACTTGGAATAATAGATTTTACATGCTCTGTAAATAGGTCACTGATTTTATTCCAATCCTGATTTGGAACTAGTCGCATTGATATTTTTGCACTTGCTTCACTAGCAATTACAGTTTTAGAACCTTCACCAGTATATCCTCCCCATATTCCATTAACATCTAGAGTAGGCCTTATTGATTTTCTTTCCAATGTAGTATACCCTTCTTCACCTTTTACATCATCTATTCCTAGGGACTCTTTGAAAGACTCTACATCAAAATTTGATTTCTTTTCAATTTCTTCTCTTCTATTGTTATCTATATTTATAACATCATCATAAAAACCAGGAATAGTTATTTTCCCATTATGATCAATAAGAGACGTTATGATTTTTGCCAATGCATTAGCAGGATTATAGATTGTTCCACCATATGTTCCAGAATGTAAATCTCTATTAGGACCTATTACTTTTATTTCCATATATGACAAACCTCTTAAACCAACAGTTAATGTAGGGTTGTTAATATTACTTAATCCAGTATCAGATATAAGAATTATGTCTGCATTTAATTTTTCCTTATTGTTTTTAATAAACTCTTCAAGATTATTACTTCCAACTTCTTCCTCACCTTCAATCATAAATTTAACATTGCAATTTAAGTTATCGTTTCTAACCATTAGTTGAAATGCTTTTATATGCATATAGACTTGCCCTTTATCATCACATGCTCCCCTTGCAAAAATTGCTCCATCTGGATGAATTTCAGTCTTTTTTATAACAGGTTCAAATGGGGGGCTTGTCCATAAATCTATTGGATCAGGTGGTTGAACATCATAATGACCGTAAACTAATATAGTAGGATATTCTTCATTAATTATTTTTTCACCATACACAATAGGATGACCTTTTGTTTTGATAACCTCAGATGAATCGCAGCCAGCTTTTATAAGAGATTTAGATACCCAATTGGCAGTTTTATTTAGATCATCTTTATAATTTGAATCAGCACTTATTGATGGAAATTTTAAAAATTCTAATAACTCTTCTAAGCATTCTTTTTTTTGTTCTTCAGATATATTATTCATCATTATTTATTATAAAAACTTAACTATATTTGTCATCCCCTAATGCGGGTGTGGTGAAATTGGTAGACACGCTAGACTTAGGATCTAGTGCTTAACGGCATGGGGGTTCGAGTCCCTTCACCCGCACTTTTTAATTTCCACCAGAATTATAACCAGCACCTTTTATGAATCTTCCAGAGTATTCTCCAGTATGTTCACCATTAGAGATAACTTCTACACCATTAACAAAAACATTTTCTATACCTTCTGCATACTGAAGAGGTTCTTCGAAAGTAGCATTATCTCTAACATTATTGGGATCAAAAATTACAACATCTGCAAAATAATTTTCTTTTAATAATCCCCTGTCAGATATCCCTAGGTTTTCTGCAGGAAGACCAGAGAGTTTTCTGATTGCTTCCTGAAGTTCTAATAAGCCTTCATCCCTAGTATATTTTCCGATCACTCTTATAAAACTTCCAAATGCTCTAGGATGTGTTATGAAATCTTCTGATATATCAGAATATGAACCAGCATCTGAATCAAATGAGACCCATGGTAACTGAATTTTTTTTCTAATATTTTCTTCACTCATACTAAAGTAGATACATTGAATTCTACTACCATCTTCAATAATTAAATCAACAATAGCCTCTTCTGGTGATTCGCCTCTTAACTTAGCAGCTTCTGCTATTGTCATACCTCTATATTTATTGGCCATAGACTTTTTATTAAACCCAACCATTAGTATACCCTCTGGTGGTTGTTCAGAAAGCTCTTTTCTAATATCTGCGAAAAGTCTTTTTCTTATTTCAGGTCTTTTCATTCTATTTATCCATGCTTCTCTTCCGCCTTCTTGAACCCAAGTTGGTATAACACCAGTAAGTCCAGTAGAACTAGCAGTATATGTATACATATCTGCTGTAATTTCTAATCCTCTAGACCTAGCTTCCTCAACTTTTGAAATAACAGAGTCTAATAAATGATAATTTGATTGTCTAGAAGCCTTAAGATGATATATTTCTGCTGGTATATTTGCCTGTTCTGCTATCTCAATTAATTCATCTACTGCTGAAAGAATCCTCGAATCTTCATTCCTCATATGCGATATGTATCTTCCTCCATACGCAGATGCAACTTTAGAAAGTTCAATTAATTCATTTGTATCTGCATAATCAGCTGGAGCATAAATTAGTGAAGATCCAATACCAATTGCACCTTGTTCCATAGCTAATTTTACAATGTTTCTCATTGATTCCATTTCTTCATCTGTTGCTTTTCTATTTGCGTATCCGATTTCTTGAATCCTTACAGTAGTTGCACCTAGATAAGAAGCAATATTTGTAGAAACACCATTATCTTCGAGTGTCTGCATAGCCTCACCAAATGAAACATAAGTATTATCTTCAATATTTCCAGATGGACCAGGAGAAGTTCCTTCACCAAATACTTCAAGAGTTACTCCTTGCTTAAGATCACTTAGAGATCTTCCATCATTCATTAGGGTATCATATGCCCAGCTTAACATATTGATAAATCCTGGAGAAACAGCTTTATCAGTAGCATCTATAACTTTATCTGCAATGAATTTTTTGTTTTTACCAACATATATAATTTTATCGTTTGAAATTGCTACAACCCCTTTATAAGGTTTATCTCCAGTTCCATCATAAATCATTCCGTTTTCTATTAGAATGTCACAATTTTGAGGATCGTTAGAACATGAGAAAATAAGGATTGACGCTAAAACAAGAATTCTTTTCATTTATTAACTATACTTAACAATTTATTAAAAATTTCAGTGTTTTCATAAATACCTTTAAATAAGTGAGCACTAGGGCCAAAACTAAAAACAGGTACCATTGATGCAGTATGGTTTGGGGTAGCAAATAGGTTTTTAATTGTAGAACTAGATAAGTCTCCTCTTACTATAGCAGCTCCACCTGTTTCATGATCGGCTGTTACAACAACTATAGTATTCTTGTCTTTTTTTGCAAATTCTAAAACAACTTCTATTGTTTGATTAAATTCAAGGAATTGTGAGATCATATATTCTTGATCATTATCATGACCACCCCAATCAATTTGTGAGCCTTCAATCATAATAAAAAATGGGTTACCTAATTCTTTAAGTTTTTCAAGCGTTGATTTAGTTGATCTTGCAAGGTAAGGTTCTCTTTCTTTAAAAAGCTCTACAGGCTCATCTTTTCTATTATAAACATAATAAGGCTCATCTTTAGCAGTAAAAAAACCTATATAATCAGATTTATTTTTTTCAAAGTCAGAAATATTATATACAAATTCATATCCGTTTTTACTCATTTCATTGATTATATTTCTTTTGTCTTTTCTCGAATTAAAATATTGCTCACCACCTCCTACAAAATAATTAATTCCACTTTTTGTCATTTGATCAGCAATATCTTCATATTTATATCTATCGTCAATATTTGCAAAAAATGCTGCTGGTGTTGCATGAAGAATATTTGAGGTTGCAACTAAAGCAGTAGAATAACCTTTATCCTGACATATAAAAAGTATCGATTTTTGAGGATTTCCCATATGATCTAAACCTAAGACTCCATTATTTGTTTTCTTTCCAGTTGACATAGCAGTTGCGCCAGCAGCTGATTCTGTAACTAAATTGTCATATGAGTGAGTTTTTGATAATCCAATATATTGAAAATCTTCTAATGCAACTTTATTATTATTAGAATACATTCCAGATGTAATCTGAGTTAGTCCCATTCCATCTCCAATCATTAATATAATATTTGGTGATTCTGATTCTTGAGAGAAAACATCAAAAGATATAATAAAAAATAAAGCTAGAATTATATTTTTTTTCATGTTTCAAATGTAAGTTTATTTTTTAGCCTAGGTTAAACTTTTAGTTAAAGCTTTTATTATAGTTTTTGAACCACCACTATTAGAATAAATATATTTTTTGTTTATTTCTCCCATTTTTATTCTATCAGTTTTATCAGATATTAAATTATTAAAAATATCATCAAATTCAATCTTTGAATTTACACTTTTTACTCCTCCTAGTTTAACTAATTTTTCAGCTTCAGCAAAGCCTTTATAATTCTTTCCTATTATAACAGGTATAGCAAATACAGCTGCTTCTAGTATGTTGTGAAGTCCTGAATCACCCATTCCTCCTCCAATATATGCAATATCAGCAAATTTATATAAGTGTTTTAATGAACCGATGGAGTCAATAATTAATATTTTTTTACTAGAATCTAAATCTTGATCAATTCTTGAATATCTAACTGATAATGATTGTGTTTTTTTCTCAAGGTTTTCTATATCTGACGCAATTACATTATGAGGAGCAATTATTGTTTTAAGATTACCACTTTCCAATATTGACTTTAAAAAAATATCATTATCTGCTTCCCATGAACTGCCAGCAATAAAACAAATGTCATTATTAATAAATTTCTCAATAGAATCAAACTTTTTTTCTTGTTTAGATATCTCTTTAACTCTGTCAATCCTTGTATCACCCGTAATAGAAACATTATTTATATGATTTAGGTTCAGTAACTCTTTAGAGCTTTTATCTTGTACAAAAAAATAATCTATTTGTTTAAGTTTATTAAGAAACCATTTTCCATATGATTGGAAATAGAACTGTGATTTATAAAATTTACTTGAAATGGAATATATAGGTATCTCTTTTTTCTTTAATTCAATTAGATAATTTGTCCAGATATCATTTTTTACAAATACAGCTACATTAGGATTTATTTTATTGATGAAATTTTTTGCATTTTTCTTTGTATCAAGAGGGAGGTATACTCTTTCAACAATGTTATAATTTAATGAGGATTTAAAACCTGAAGGAGAAAAGAAGCTTATTAATATTTTTAAATTATCATTCTCTGACTTAAGTGTTTCAACTATTGGTTTAATTTGCTCAAACTCTCCTAATGATGCAACATGGAACCATATTGACTTATCATTTGGCTTTATTTTTTCTTCAATTGAGTCTAAAGAAGAGACTCTATCTTTAAAAAAAATATTTAGTTTTTTAGAGAATAATCGAAATGGCTGTAATGCCAGAATTATAATATTGATTGATATGTTATAAATAAATTGCAATTAAAACTTTTTCCAAAAATACTTTATTAAATTTGTTTTTGAAAAAATGAAAAAAATAAACATGGTTGACCTTCAGGGTCAATACAAAAAAATTAGATCGGAAGTTAATAGAGAAATCAAGAAAGTTCTTAAATCTGCAACCTTTATTAATGGTCCTATTGTTAAAGAATTTGAATTAAATTTAAAAGATTTTTTAGAAACAAAAAATGTCATCCCTTGTGCCAATGGAACTGATGCTCTTCAAGTAGCTCTTATGTCTTTAGGTGTAGAAAAGGGAGATGAAGTAATTACCACCAATTTTTCTTTTGCATCTACAATTGAAGTTATTCTTCTTTTGGGGCTAAAACCAATTTTAGTTGATATTGATCCTAAAACATTTAATATAGACCCAACAATGATTGAAAAGAGAATAACTAATAAAACTAGAGCTATTATACCTGTTCATTTATATGGTCAATCTTGTAGAATGAATGAAATTATGGAAATAGCAAAAAGAAATAAATTATTTGTTATAGAAGATAATGCACAAGCTCTTGGATCAAAAGTTAAATTATCAAATTCAACAAAAGTAATGTCTGGAACAATTGGTGATATTGGGACAACATCATTTTTTCCTTCAAAAAATTTAGGAGGATATGGGGATGGAGGAGCAATTTTTACAAATTCAGATGATCTAGCACTTAAAATCAGAGGGATTGTTAATCATGGTATGTATAAAAGATATTATCACGATGAAATTGGTGTTAATTCAAGACTTGATTCTATCCAGGCTGCTATTTTAAATGTTAAATTAAAATATCTTAATGTCTACAATAACAGAAGAATAGATGCAGCAAATGATTATAATTCGAGACTTGAATCAATTAATGAAATTGAAATACCCTATATAGAATCTAGTACTGATTCTCATATTTTTCATCAGTATACTATAAAAGTAAAAAATGGTAAAAGAGATAAGCTTGCTGAATTCCTTTCTTCTAAGGAAATTCCATATGGAATATATTATCCATTAGGATTTCATGAACAAAAAGCTTACAAAAACAATTTTAATCAAAGTGAGAATTTTGAAAACACAAATATTGTTAAAGATCAAGTAATTTCTCTTCCCATGCATACAGAATTATCAAAATCTCAAATTGATTTTATTTGCAATTCAGTTAAGGAGTTTTTCAATAATAAATAGAAATAATTTCTCTACATTACGTATTTAAAATTTAGATATGAAACAAATAATTACACTTTTAATAGTTTGTTGTTCAAACATGTATGCCCAAGACACCTTTATTCATGCTGGGAAAATATTTAATTCAAAGTCAGGTAAAACAGAAAAAAATAAGACTATAATAATTGAGGGTAATATTATAACTTCAATTAAAAATGGATTTGTTTCTCCAGAAACAGAAGGTGTTAATGTGATAGACTTAAAGTCAAAAACTTTAATTCCTGGATTAATTGATTTTCATGTGCACATGGAAAGTGAATCAGGGGGGCAAGAAAGATATATTAATAGATTTCAAGATAATGAAGCTGATGTAGCATTTAGATCAACAGTCGTTGCAAAAAAAACTTTAATGGCTGGATTTACTAGTGTAAGAGATGTTGGAGGTTCTGGTGTAAACATTGCACTTAGAGATGCTATAAATAAAGGAACTGTTATTGGTCCTAGAATTTTTACTGCAGGAAAAGGTCTTGCTTCAACTGGAGGACATGGTGATCCAACAAATGGATATAGAAACTCTCTTATGGGTGATCCGGGACCTAAAGAAGGTGTTGTAAATTCAGTTGACGATGCAAGAAAAGCTGTAAGACAGAGATATAAAAATGGTGCAGATCTAATAAAAATTACTGCTACAGGTGGTGTAATGAGTTTAGCTAAAAATGGACAGAACCCTCAATTTACTATTGATGTTATTAAAGCAATTGTTTCAACTGCAAAAGATTATGGTATGCATGTTGCTGCTCATGCTCATGGAGATGAAGGAATATATAGAGCAGTAAAAGCTGGAGTTAAAACAATAGAGCACGGATCAATCATGAAGAAAAGGACAATGAAATTAATGAAGGAAATGGATGCATATCTAGTTCCAACAATAAGTGCTGGAGAACATGTAGCAAAAATGGCTAAGATTCCAGGATACTATCCAGAAATTATTATTCCAAAGGCAATTGAGATTGGTGTTCAAAATAAAAGAACAACAGCTGAGGCATATAAAATGGGTGTTCCAATTTCATTTGGAACTGATGCTGGTGTTTTTCCTCATGGAGAAAATGCAGGAGAATTTATTTATATGTCTGAAGCAGGAATTCCAGTAGATTATATTTTACAATCAGCTACTATTACTAATGGAAAGTTGTTAGATATGTCTGATAAGCTAGGGCAAATTGCACCTGGGTTTTATGCAGATTTAATAGCAACTGATGCTGATCCACTAGAAGACATAGCTACTCTTCAGGATATTAAGTTTGTTATGAAAAATGGTGTAATTTATAAGAATTAGATTACAAGTTTGCTAGTATTTACTTGAGAATCTATTTTACGAATTAACCCTTGAAGTGTATTGCCTGGACCAAGTTCAAAGAAATTCTTAAATCCATCTTCAATCATTCTAGTGACTGATTGAGACCACAACACAGGGTTTGTTAATTGAAGTAAAAGGTTTCTTTTGATTGAATCCTTATTTGTTTCAGGTTTAGCATTGTAATTTTGATATATTGGGCAAACTGGATCATTGAAATCTGTTTGATTTATAGAATGTTCGAGCTCTTCAGCAGCTGAACTCATTAATTCTGAGTGAAATGCACCGCTAACAGGAAGAATTATTGCTCTTTTAGCTCCAAGATTGGTTAGCTCTTCACATGCTATTTTAATTGCATCTGATTCACCGGAAATTACTAGTTGTCCTGGACAATTATAATTTGCTGGTTGAATAATTTTTTCAATATTTGAGCATACATTTTCAATTATGGAGTCATCAATTCCTAAAATTGCTGCCATGCTTCCAGGATTTTTCTCACAGGCAGTTTGCATTGCATTAGCTCTAATTGAAACTAATTTTAATCCATCTTCAAAGGAGATAGCTTTACAAGCAGATAATGCAGAAAATTCACCTAATGAATGACCTGCTGAGGCTTGGGGATTAAAGTTTTTTGAAATTAATGAATGGACAACAGAATGAATAAAAATAGCTGGTTGAGTGACACTGGTTTTTATCAAGTCTTCACTTGAACCTTCAAACATTAATTCTGTTATATTAAAGTTTAAAACTTCATTTGCTTTTTTAAAATAGATTTTAGACTCATTATAATTTTCGTATAAATCTAAACCCATTCCAGGTTTTTGGGATCCTTGACCAGGAAAAACATAAGCATTCATAATCATCTTTTTTTATAAGTTAAAAATGCATAATCAAATTCATTTTCTGAATTACTATCAAATCTTTCTTCATTTATCAGTTCAAAAATGTCTAAAGGTATTTCTGGAAAAAATGCATCACCATTAAATTCACTATATACTTTAGTTAATTCTATTTTATCTGCCATGTTAATTGTCTGAGAGAATATCTCTCCTCCTCCAATAATGAAAGGTTGAATATCTGCTTTTGTTAAATTAATTGCATCCTCTATTGAGCTACATACTTTGATATCGGGATTTGAATAATTTGTATTTCTGGTTATTACAATATTATCCCTGTTAGGTAGAGGGTTTGGAAGGGAATCAAATGTCTTTCGTCCCATTATTACAGAATGTCCAGTTGTTAGGTCTTTGAACCTTTTAAAATCATTGGGAATATTCCAAATTAATTTATTTTTATTTCCAATAACATTATTTATTGATACAGCAGCAATAATTGTTAATTCTTTGTTTTCCATTAAAAATTATATAGATATTTTTCCTTTTATAGGAGGATGAAATTTATAATCAACAATTTCAATATCCTCATATTTAAAATCTTCAATATTTTTTATTTTTGGGTTTAATTCAAGCTTGGGCAGTTCAAGAGGTTCCCTTGTCAGTTGAAGATCTACTTGTTCAATATGATTAAGATAAATATGGGCATCACCGAGAGTATGAATAAATTCTCCAACTTCTAATTCACATACTTGAGCAATCATAAATGTTAAAAGTGAGTATGAAGCAATATTAAATGGTACACCAAGAAACACATCAGCACTTCTTTGATACATCTGACAAGATAATTTATTATCAGCTACATAAAATTGAAAAAATACATGGCAAGGAGGAAGAGCAGCTTTTCCTTCCTTAACATTTTCACTAAAAGTTTTTTTTATATTAGGAATAATATTTGGATTCCATGCAGTAACAATCATTCTTCTACTTGAAGGGTTCTCCTTTAAACTGGAAATAACATCATTTAGTTGATCAATACCATCATTATTCCAATTCCTCCATTGGGCTCCATATATTGGTCCTAGTTCACCATTTTTATCTGCCCATTCATCCCATATACTAACATCATTTTCATTTAAATAATTAATATTAGTTCCACCATTTATAAACCATATTAGTTCATAAATTATAGATCTTAGATGTAATTTCTTTGAAGTTACTAAAGGAAATCCATTTTTTAAGTCAAACTTCATTTGATAACCAAAAACACTAATTGTTCCAGTCCCAGTTCTATCTTTTTTTTCTACACCATTTTCCTTTATATGTTGAAGTAAGTCTTGATATTTTTTCATTATAATTTATTTTTTCCTGCTTTTTATTTCATCTCTTACTTTAGCAGAAAATTCATAATCTTCTTTAGCTAAACTTTTATCAAGCATTTCATTTAACTTTTTTAATGACATATTTTCAAGTTTAATATTTTCTGATTTTAAATTAATTTCTTTTAAAGATTCATCATCTTTTTTTTCTAGATTAAGAAATACATCTTCTTCGTTAAAATCAATCTTTTTTTCATATTTAAAATCAGACTCAAAACCTACTTCATTAAGAATAGACTCATAAGTAAATACTGGGGCATTAAATCTCAAAGCCATTGCAATAGCATCTGAAGTTCTAGAATCAATAATCACCGTATCTCCATCTTTTTCGCAAACCATATTTGAGAAAAAAACTCCATCAACAAGTTTATGGATTATTACTTTTTTAAGTTTTATTTCAAATTTATCTGCAAAATCTTTGAATAGTTCATGTGTAAGAGGTCTACTGGTTTTTATGTTTTTTTGAAGAGCTAAAGCAATAGCTTGAGCTTCAAATCCACCAATTACTACAGGTAATTTTCTTATACCCTTAGATTCATTTAAAACAAGAGCAAATGCACCTGAAAGATTTTCACTATAGGATATTCCGTGAATTTCTAGCTTAATTAAGTCCATTTAATTTTTTCCATCACAAATTAATTAAATATAATTTAAATCTATCAAAAGGATTATAGGAAATATTTTTTTTATGATTAAATTCGTTTAAAAATTACCACATTGAAAACAGTTCAATTTAGAGAAGCTATTTGCGAAGCTATGTCAGAGGAAATGAGAAGAGATCAAAGTATTTACTTGATGGGAGAAGAAGTAGCTGAATATAATGGAGCTTATAAGGCTTCAAAAGGAATGTTAGATGAGTTTGGAAGTGAAAGAGTTATAGATACTCCTATTTCTGAAGCAGGTTTTGTAGGAGTTGGTGTTGGGTCAACTATGGTTGGCTCTAGACCCATTATTGAATTTATGACATTTAATTTTGCACTAGTAGGAATGGATCAAATAATTAATAATGCTGCAAAAATTAGACAAATGTCTAACGGACAATTTCCTTGTCCAATAGTTTTCAGGGGTCCAACTGCCTCAGGAGGTCAGCTTGGTGCAACTCATTCTCAAGCATTTGATAACTGGTTTGCTAATTGTCCTGGATTAAAAGTAATTGTTCCGTCTAACCCTTATGATGCTAAAGGATTATTAAAATCAGCAATTAGGGATGATGATCCAGTTATATTTATGGAATCTGAGCAGATGTATGGAGATAAGGGGGAAATTCCTGAAAGTGAATACACTCTTCCTATTGGAATAGCTGACATTAAGAGAAAAGGTAAGGATGTAACTATAGTTTCTTTTGGAAAAATAATTAAAGAAGCATATATAGCAGCTGATAAATTAGAAAATGAAGGAATTGAATCTGAAATTATTGACCTTAGAACTATTAGACCATTAGATTATAATACAATATTTGATTCTGTTAAAAAAACAAATAGGTTAGTAATTCTTGAAGAGGCTTGGCCTTTTGGAAATGTATCAACTGATATTTCTCACACTGTTCAAAGTAAATTATTCGATTATCTAGATGCTCCAATTGAAAAGATAAATAATGCCGATACTCCAACGCCATATTCTCCCGTACTTCTAAAGGAATGGCTTCCACAAAGTACTGATGTATACAATGCAGTCAAAAAGGTACTTTATCTAAAGTAAAGGAGCTATTACAAGAGCAACAACCGCAATTAATTTTATTAAAATATTTAAAGAAGGCCCTGAAGTATCCTTAAAAGGATCACCAACAGTATCTCCAACAACTGCTGCCTTATGTTGTTCTGTCCCTTTCTTACCATCTTCTTCAATCATTTTTTTTGCATTATCCCAAGCTCCTCCTGCATTTGATTGAAAAATAGCCATTAACACTCCACATGATGTAACTCCAGCTAGAAGTCCTCCAAGCATTTCAGCTTTACCTAAAAAACCAATGATTACAGGCACTGATATAGCCATTAAGCCTGGAAGAACCATTTCTCTTAATGCAGCTTGAGTAGAAATTTCAACACACTTACTGTATTCAGCAACACCATCAGCTTCATTGAAAATTTTTAAATCTTCTTTTGTTGCATTAGATAAATCGGAGTCATATTTTCTCATTATTTCAAGAGCAGCCTTTAATTTTGGTAACTCTTTAAATTGTCTTCTTACTTCTTCAATCATGCTCATTGCAGCTTTTCCTACAGCTTTCATTGAAAGGGCAGAAAAAACAAATGGTAGCATAGCACCTAGTAATAAACCAGACATAACTTTTGGTTTTGAAATATCAATTGTTTCTAACCCGGCAGTTTGCATAAATGCAGCAAATAATGCCAATGCTGTTAAAGCTGCTGATGCAATAGCAAACCCTTTACCTATAGCTGCAGTTGTGTTTCCTACTGCATCTAATTTATCAGTTCTTTCTCTTACCTTTGGATCTAACTCGGCCATTTCAGCAATACCTCCTGCATTATCCGAAATAGGACCATAAGCATCTATAGCAAGCTGTATTCCAGTATTTGCAAGCATTCCAACAGCGGCAATAGCTATACCATATAGTCCTGCAAAATGATGTGAAACAAGGATTGCAGCACAAATAAAGATTATTGGAAGAGCAGTTGAAATCATTCCAACAGCAAGTCCAGAAATAATAGTTGTGGCAGCTCCAGTTTCTGACTGTTTAACAATTGATAAAACAGGTTTTTTTCCAGTAGCTGTATAATATTCTGTAACCTTACCCACTAAAAGACCAACAATTAAACCACTAATTGTTGCATAGAAAACACCATTTGATGTATATGGAATATCTTGTCTTAATTCTCCCCATGATTCTGGAAGTAAATTTTGGATAAGGAAATAAGTTACTATAATCATTAATACTGCTGAAATAAGCTCACCCAATTTTAAAGCTTTGTGTGGATCACCACCATCTCTTACTTTTACAAAAAAAGTACCTACAATCGACATAATGATACCAGATGCAACAATATATAATGGAAGTAACACTGCATTTAAATCATTTCCGGAAAACTCATTTAAACCAACAAAAGCAGCTCCTAATACCATAGTAGCAATAATTGACCCAACAAATGATTCAAATAAATCTGCACCCATTCCTGCTACATCTCCTACATTATCTCCTACATTATCCGCAATTGTAGCTGGATTTAATGGATGATCTTCAGGTATTCCTGCTTCAACTTTACCTACTAGGTCAGCACCTATATCAGCAGCTTTGGTATAAATTCCTCCTCCTACTCTTGCAAATAATGCAATTGAGGATGCTCCAAGAGAAAATCCAGAAATAACTTGAATAACAGTGTTAATATCCTGAAATAATTGTTCGTAGATAATGAATAAAGATCCAAGTCCTATTACACCAAGTCCTACAACACCCATTCCCATCACAGATCCTCCTGAAAATGCAATTTCAAGAGCCTTTCCTAATGACTCTTGTGCAGCATTAGTTGTTCTAACATTTGCTTTTGTAGCAACCTTCATTCCTATGAATCCTGCTAAACCAGAACAAAATGCACCAACAATAAAAGATACCGCAACTAGCCAGCTACTGCCTTCATTTATTCCTTTGTATGCTAGAAGGGCAGCAGTACATACCACAAAAACAGAAAGAATTTTATACTCTGCTTTTAGAAATGCCATTGCACCGTCTGAAATATGTTTTGCAATTTTTTCCATTTTTGGATTACCAACTGGTTTTTTGGAAACCCAAGAGTTTTTAATAAAAACGAAAATTAATGCAACAACTCCCGATAATGGGATCAAATAAGTTAAGTCCATGATTTTAATTTTTGTCAAATATAATAATGCAAAAAATGATGGACAAGAATGTTTTAAAATATTAAATAAATTATTTTTCTAGATTTCCTTTTTTATAGTATCAAGAATCTTATTATAATCAGATTTATTCTCTATAAAATCTAAATTATCAACATTTATTTTTAGAAGTTTTCCGCTATCATAATTTGTAATCCAAGCTTCATATCTTTCATTTAATCTGCTTAGGTATTCAATACTGATAGTTTTTTCATATTCCCTTCCTCTTTTATGAATTTTATTTACAAGATTTGGAATACTGCTTTCAAGATAAACCAATAGATCTGGAGCTTTAACTAGATGAATCATAGTTTCAAATAAGGATAAGTAATTCTCATAATCCCTTTTAGGCATTAGCCCCATAGCATTTAAATTTGGAGCAAAAATATATGCATCTTCATAGATTGTTCTATCTTGAATTATATTTTTTTTCCCATTATTCATCTCAAGAAGATTTTTAAATCTACTATTCAAGAAGTAAATTTGAAGGTTAAACGACCACCTTTCCATATGGTTATAAAAGTCATCTAAATAGGGGTTAGAGATAACGTCTTCATAATAAGGGGTATAACCAAGACTTTTTGAAACTAACTTTGTAAGACTTGTTTTTCCAGCTCCAATATTTCCAGCAATAGATATTCTCATAAAATATTTTAATCGCAAAGTAATAGTTTTTTTCAAAGAAAAAAGAAGAATAATTTGAAAAATTGATTTGTTTTCATAATTTTGTTGAATACGGAGGAAGGATTTGACTGATTGCAACCTCATTAAAAAATTGCTAAAGCAGTATTTTTTTGCTAAAAATCCTTCACTTTTCTTCCTCATAAATTTTAATTAAATGTCATATCTGTTTACATCAGAGTCTGTGAGTGAGGGTCATCCAGATAAAGTTGCTGATCAAATTAGTGATGGGATTTTAGATAATTTTCTTGCATTCGATCCAAATAGTAGAGTTGCAATTGAAACTTTAGTCACTACAGGTCAAGTTATTTTATCTGGAGAAGTATCTAGCTCCGCTTATATAGATGTTCAAAATATTGCTAGAGATATCATTTCCTCAATAGGGTATAATAATACAGAATATAAATTTACAGGAGAGTCTTGTGCAGTTATGTCTATAATACATGAACAATCTGAAGATATTTCTAGAGGAGTAATTAATAACAAAAAAGAGGAGCAAGGAGCAGGAGACCAAGGAATTATGTTTGGATATGCTTGTAATGAAACTGAAAATGCTATACCTCTTACTCTTGAAATATCAAACCAAATCCTAAAGGAACTTTCCTTTATGAGAAAGGAGAAAATATTAGATTATTTAAGACCTGATTCAAAATCACAGGTAACTATTGAATATGATGAAGATGATAATCCAATTAATATTGACACAATTGTTATTTCCACTCAACATGATGAATTTGACAAAGATGAAAATAAAATGTTATCTGTAATTAAAGATGATATTATAAATAAATTAATGCCTAGAGTAATAAATAAATTTCCGGATAGAATAAAAAAATTATTTAACGAAAAAATTAAATATTTTATTAACCCTACAGGTAAATTTGTTATTGGAGGACCACATGGAGATACAGGTTTAACAGGTAGAAAAATTATTATTGACACTTATGGAGGAAGAGGAGCTCATGGAGGTGGGTCATTTAGTGGAAAAGACCCGAGCAAGGTTGATAGAAGCGCAGCATATGCTGCAAGACATATATCAAAGAATCTTGTAAAGGCTGGTGTTTCAGATGAAATTTCACTTCAACTTGGATATGCGATTGGAGTTTCAAAGCCGGTATCCTTTTATGTTAGTACATGTGGTAAGTCAAATTTAAAAATTTCAGATAGCAGATTATCTGAAATTATTAATGATATATTTGATTTAAGACCATTTGAAATAGAATCTAGATTTAAACTAAGAGATCCAATATATTTTGAAACTTCTTCATATGGACACATGGGTAGAAAATGTATAAAAAAAACTAAATCTTTTAATTCAAAATATTCTGATACAAAGAATATTGAAGTTGAGTTATTTCCATGGGAAAAACTTGACTATATAGAACAAATAACAAAATCTTTAAAATTATGAATCAAAATGATCAAACAAAAGCGCTTCATGTAGGACATGAAACAAAAAATACTCAAGGCCCTGAAGATTTAATTAATGATTTAGCTGAAAGTATGAAGAGAGTTTAATAGATGAACCAACTTCATGAAATAAATATTGTAGATTTTTTAGCTGACGCTGGAGAAATTATACCTTCTATCAATTTGAGTTATCAATTGTTTGGTAAAAAACTTGGGGATGCACCAATCATACTAGTTAATCATGCTCTTACTGGTAACTCAAATTTGACTGGTAAAAATGGTTGGTGGAAAGAAGTGATAGGAGATAACAAAGCTATAAATACAAAAAAATTCTCTGTCATTTCATTTAATATCCCTGGGAATGGATTTTGTTCAAATGACTTCTATACTCCAAATAAATTTCATCTAGGTGATATAGCTAATCTATTTATTTTGGCACTAGAAAAGCTTAAAATAAAAAAACTTCATTCGATTATAGGAGGTTCTATAGGAGGTTGTTTAACATGGGAAATAGCTGTTAAGAGACCTAGTTTGGCAAAATTTATTATTCCAGTTGCAGCTGATTGGAAAGCTAATGATTGGTTGATTGCAAATACATATCTTCAAGATAGAATTTTAAATAATTCAAATAATCCAGTTCAAGATGCTAGAATACATGCAATGACTTTTTATAGAAGCCCAAAATCAATAAATCTAAGATTTGAGAGGTCATTTAATGATTCAAAAGGAATTTATAATATAGAAAGCTGGTTAGAGCATCATGGAAGAAAGTTAAATGAGAGGTTTAGTTTAAATTCTTACAAAATGATGAATCAGCTTTTAAGATCTACTGATATCACTAGAGGAGGAGAAGACTTTATAGAGATTGCTTCTAAAATAAATTCTGAAATTCATTTAATTTGTGTGGATTCAGATTTATTTTTTCTTCCAGATGATGATGTGAAAACATTAAATTCATTGTCAAAATCTAAAAAAGATGTCTTTTCTCATGAAATAAATTCTATCCATGGACATGATGCTTTTTTAATAGAAACAAAACAAATTTCCAATATCTTTACTAAAATATTTAAAAGAAAAAAATAATTATATGAAGATTAATTTAGAAAGAATTAATGATAAATATCTTTTTGAGCTGACAAATAAAAACGGCCATAAAGTTTTACTTGATAGGAAATACTCTGAAGACTATAATGTCAAGGGACCTAGTCCAATGGAATTATTGCTAATGGGTGTTGCGGGTTGTAGTAGTATAGATATTATATCTATTCTAGAAAAACAAAAATTACAAGCCAAATCATATAAAATGGAAGTATTTGGTGATAGAGAATCAGAACCAGGATCACCTTTCTCAAAGATACATGTAGAACTACATATTGACGGAGATATTCCTCCAGATAGAATTATTAGAGCTGCACATTTAAGTTTTGATAAATATTGTTCAGTTTCAAAAAATCTTGAAAAAACAAGTGAAATAGCTCATTCAATAATATTGAATGGAAAAAAAATAAAAATAGCCTAGACTAAATAATCTAATAAAAAATTTGTTTTTATAGATTGCTGTCATACTTTTGTTCTGCTATGAAATACATATTTAATTTTTATTATTTCAATTATAGATATTACTTCTCATTATTTGGGACAGGATATTAGTATTATTATTTAACAAAAAGTATTACAGTCCTGAAGTTTCAGGACTTTTTTTTTATATGAAAGTAGGTATACAAGGAGTAAAAGGTTCATACCATCATTTGGTTGCTCAGAATTATTTTGAGTCAATTGAACTTGTTGAATGTATGACATTTGATGAATTAACAAGATCACTTGTTAATGAGAAATGTAATGTCGCAGTTATGGCAATTGAAAATTCAATTGCCGGTTCAATTTTACCGAACTATGCTCTAATTGATGAAAATAATCTTTTTATTACCGGAGAGTATAATTTTAACATCAACCATAATTTACTTTCATTACCTAATCAAGACATTAATGATATTAAAGAAGTACACTCACATCCAATGGCTTTACTTCAGTGTTCTAAGTTTTTCATTAAACACCCATCTATTAAACTTATTGAGACTAATGATACCGCATTATTTGCAAAAAAGATTAGTGATAATAAACTTGAAGGTCTAGGAGCTATAGCAAGTATTGAATCAGCTAAGATGTATGATTTAGAAGTCTTAAGTGAGTCTATTCAAACTATAAAAAATAATCTTACTCGATTTGTAATAGTTGAGAAGAATATTGTCGAAAAGAAACACTTTACAAAGGCATCTTTGAAATTTGTACTAGATCATAAAAGGGGAAGCCTTGCATCTGTTTTGAATGTAATGAGTGATTGTAGTTTAAATTTAACAAAGATTCAGTCTATACCAATAATAAAAACTCCGGGGCAATATGCGTTTTTTGTTGATATTACTTTTGATAAATCAGATTATTATAATAAAGCTATTTCAATTATTAAGATAATGGCTCAGGAATTTAAAATTTTAGGTGAATATTAATAATAAGTAATGAATATAGGTATAGTAGGATTAGGATTAATAGGAAGCTCACTAGCATTAAAATTAGCAGAGATATATAATGATATTAATATCTATGGAGAAGATATTAGCAAGTCTAATTTAAACTATGCAATTGAAAATACAATTATAGATAATAGACTTGAGGAAAAGCATTATTCTCAACTTAATATATTATTTCTAGCGATTCCTGTTGATCAGATCTTAGATATTTCAGTTAATATATTGGATAAAACAAATAATAAAACATTAGTAGTAGATCTAGGTTCAACAAAAAAACCTATATGTGATTTAATAAAAGACAATATAAATAGAAGTAGGTTTTTAGCAGCTCATCCTATTGCTGGAACAGAATTTTCTGGACCTATTGCTGCGGATAATAATCTTTTTAATAATAAGACTATAATTTTGTGTGAAACTGAAAAAACAGATGATAAATTATTAAAAATAGCAAAAGAATTATTTTTGAGTATGGAGATGCACATAAAAGAAATGAATGCTGACGAACATGATAAACATATTGCGTATGTTTCACATTTATCACATATAACTTCTTTTATGCTTGGAAGGACAGTTATGGATAAAGAAAAAAATGAAGAAACAATTTATGACTTGGCAGGAAGTGGGTTTGAGTCTACTGTTAGATTAGGAAAAAGTTCACCTTCAATGTGGGCACCTATATTTCAACAAAATAAAAAAAACATTATTGAAGCTTTAGATGAATATATAAAAAATATAAAAAATTTTAAAGATCTAATTGAAACTGATAATTTATTAGAAATGTCAAAAGAAATGAAAGAGATTAATGCTATCAAAAATATTTTAAAAGGAATTAAATAATAGTTATGGAAAATAAAAAAGAAATGAGAAACTGGCTTGATGAAATGAATTTAAGTCATCCCTTTGTTATAGCAGGACCTTGTAGTGCTGAAACAGAGGATCAAGTAATGAAAATTGCAAATCAATTAAAGGATACAGATGTGACTGCTTATAGAGCAGGAATATGGAAGCCAAGAACTAGACCTGGAATGTTTGAAGGAGTTGGAGCGATTGGATTGAATTGGTTAGGGAGAGTAAAAAAAGAAACAGGATTATTAACGACAACGGAAGTTGCAAATTCTGTTCATGTAGATTTAGCTTTAAAACATGATATAGATATCTTATGGATAGGAGCAAGATCAACAGTTAGTCCATTTATTGTTCAGGAAATAGCAAATGCATTAAAAGGAACTGATAAAATTGTACTAATAAAAAATCCTGTTAACCCAGATCTTTCACTTTGGCTTGGAGGTATTGAAAGGATATATGCCTCAGATATAAAAAAGGTAGGCGTTATACATAGAGGTTTCTCAACATATGACAAATCTAATTATAGAAATAATCCTGAATGGCAAATTGCAGTTGAGCTTCAAAGTAATTTTCCTGATTTACCATTAATCTGTGATCCATCTCATATAGCTGGAAAAAGAGATTTGATTTTTGATTTAAGTCAAACAGCATTAGATTTAAATTATGATGGACTTATGATTGAATCTCATTGTGATCCTGATAATGCATGGAGTGATGCAGCTCAACAAGTTACTCCAGATAGATTAATTGAAATAATGAAAGATCTCGTTGTAAGAGATAAAACTTCCCTTAAAGATGATTTTCAAAATGAGTTGAGTAATTTGAGATCTCAAATAGATATTGCAGATCAAAATTTGCTAAATATTCTTGCTAGTAGAATGGAGGTCGCAAAAAAAATAGGAATTTTGAAATCCGATAATAATGTCGCTATTTTACAAAATAAAAGATGGAATGAAATATTAGGGAAAATGATTTTAGATGGAGAAACTCATGGCCTTAGTGAAGAATTTATTTTAAGAATATTCAAAGCAGTCCACCAAGAGTCAATTAATAATCAAGAAAGAATATTAAAGAAAAATAAATAATGTTATCAGATAAAATTAATTCATTACCTATATCTCAGACTGTAGGAATGACGGCAAAAGCTCATGATCTTAAAAATAAGGGAGTTGATGTTATAACATTAAGTGCGGGAGAGCCAGATTTTAATATTCCAGATTATATTAAAGATGCTGCAATCGATGCTATAAATAATAATTTTCATAAATATTCACCTGTTGATGGTTTTATAGAATTAAAAAAAGCTATATCTACAAAATTTAAGAGAGATAATAACTTAGACTATAATGTTGATCAGATAGTTGTTTCAACCGGAGCAAAACAATCTATAGTAAACGCTATTATGTCATTAATTAATCCTGGAGATGAGGTTATAATTCCAACACCTTATTGGGTTAGCTATAGCGCAATGGTAACTTTGGCTGAGGGAGTATCAGTTTTTGTAAACCCAAAAGATTCAAGTCATAAGATTACTGCTAATCAGTTAGAATCTGCAATTACTGATAGAACTAAAATATTAATGTTGAACTCTCCAAATAATCCAAGTGGTTCGGTATTCTCTAATGATGAGTACTTGGAATTTTCGAAAGTTTTAGAAAAATATCCAAATATTATAGTTATATCTGATGAAATATATGAGCACATTAATTATGATTTTAAAACTCCAAGCTTTGCATGTATGCCTGGAATGTATGATAGAACTATCACTGTTAATGGTGTTTCTAAGGCTTTTGCAATGACAGGTTGGAGGATAGGTTATTTAGCAGCATCAAAAAAAATTGCCAAAGCTTGTAATAAAATGCAAGGTCAAATAACTAGTGGAGCTAACTGTATTGCTCAACAAGCTGCAATTAAAGCTCTTATTGAACCACCTTCAAAAATTAAATATATGGTAGAGGAGTTTAAGGTAAGAAGAGATCTAATAATAAAATTACTTAATCAAATTGAAGGATTTAAATTGGATGATCCTCCATCTGGTGCTTTTTATATTTTTCCAGATATTTCATCATATTTTGGGAAGGAGATAAAGGGAAAGATGATTGAAAATTCATCAGATCTTGCAATGTTACTTCTTGAAGTAGCTCATGTAGCAACTGTCCCAGGAGATGCGTTTGGATCTCCAAACTGTTTAAGAATTTCTTATGCAGCTTCTAGGGAAAATATTAAAGAGGCAGTTGAAAGGATAAAATCACTTTTAACTTGAATGAAATTTTAAAGTACTTTCCAGAGATAAATCCATCACAAACTAAAAAGTTTCAGGATTTGTATTCTATTTATAAATCATGGAATTCAAAGATTAATCTAATTTCAAGAAAAGATTTTGAAAATCTTTATATCCATCATGTCCTACATTCTATCTCTATATTAAAGTTTATTAAATTTAAAAAGGATACAAAAGTTCTAGATGTTGGAACTGGTGGAGGTTTTCCAGGTGTTCCATTAGCAATATTATTTCCAGAAGTTGAATTTACACTAATTGATGGTATTGGAAAGAAAATAGTAGCAGTAGATTCAATAATTAAAGATTTAAAAATAAATAATGCTGAAGGACTCAAAATTAGAGCTGAAAATTTATATGAAAAATATGATTTTATAGTCGCACGTGCTGTTACCAGTTTAGATAAGTTTTATCCATTGATTCAAAAAAATATATCATCTAACTCATTTAATGATAAGGATAATGGTCTTATATATCTAAAAGGTGGAGATTTAAAGGATGAGTTGAGAAAAATTAAACACTATCAAGAAGTCCTAATTTCAGATCATTTTAGTGAGCCTTTTTTTGAAGATAAAAAAATAGTCTATATACCTATTAACCCATAAATGGATACTTGTAATCTCTTGGTGGGACAAAAACTTCTTTTATTAATCTTGGAGAAACCCATCTAAGAAGATTTAAATATGAACCTGCTTTATCGTTTGTTCCAGAACCTCTAGCACCTCCAAATGGTTGTTGTCCAACAACAGCACCAGTACATTTATCATTGATATAAAAATTTCCGGCACAATTTTCCAATTTTTTGACACTTTCCTCTAAAATATATCTGTCCTGACAAAATATTGCCCCAGTTAAAGCATACTCAGATGTCTCATCTACTAGATTTAAAACTTTGTCCCATTCACTATCATCAAAAGTGTAAATTGTAACAATAGGCCCAAAAAGTTCTTTCTCCATAGTGAAATATTTTGGGTTAGATGTAGTTATAATTGTTGGTTCAATAAAATAGCCTTTAGATTTATTATAGCCTCCTCCAACAAGTATTTTAGCATCTCTATCCTTTTCAACCTTCTTAATTACTCTAGATAGTTTATCAAATGAATTTTCATGAATAACAGCAGTCATAAAGTTTTCAAAATTTTCTGGACTACCCATTTTAATTGTAGAAATCTGTTTTTTCAACTTACTAAATACTTTTTTAGACATCGATTTTGGAATATATATTCTTGATGCTGCGGAACATTTTTGACCTTGAAATTCAAAGCCTCCTCTTATTATTGCTGTGACTAATTCATCAATTTTAGCAGATCGGTGGGCAATAATAAAATTTTTACCACCTGTTTCTCCAACTATTCTAGGATATGAAATAAAATTATCAATTTTTGCACCTATTTTTTTCCATAAATTTTTAAATACAGTAGTTGAACCAGTAAAATGAATTCCTGAAAAATATTTTGATTTTAAAATCGTGTCAGTTATCATTTCAGGATCACCATATACTGCATTAATTACACCATCAGGGAGACCAGCCTCTTTAAAAACATCAATTACAATTTTAGCTGAAAAAATCTGATGATCACTAGGTTTCCAAACAACTGTATTTCCCATCATTGCAGCACTTCCAGGAAGATTTCCTGATATTGCAGTAAAATTAAAAGGTGTTATTGCATAAACAAAACCTTCTAATGGCCTATAGGTTAACCTATTCCAAACTCCAGAATCAGATTTAGGTTGTTGACTATATATATGTTGCATGCTATGAATATTGAATTTCAAGAAATCAATTAATTCACAAGCAGCATCAACTTCAGCTTGGAATATTGTCTTAGATTGTCCAAGCATTGTTGCAGCATTTATTTTATCTCTATAAGGTCCAGCAATAAGTTCAGCCGCTTTAAGAAATATTGCGGCTCTTTCTTCCCAAGGCATATTTGACCACTTCTCTTTAGCATTTAATGCTGACTTAATAGCTAATTCCACATGCTTTTTTTCCGCTAAATAATATTTTCCTAAACTATGCTTATGATTATGAGGAGGAGACATGTTATGGGTCTTAGAGCTTTTAACAGACTTACCATTAATCCACATAGGAACTTCAATATTTGATTGTTTTAACTTATTATATGTTTTTAAAACAGATTTCTTTTCCTCACTATTTGGTTCATAACTTCTTATGGGTTCATTTTTTGGGAATGGTACGCTTGCTATTGAATTATTCATGACCTTTAATTGAATTATAAATTTAGTTTTAAATACTTAATAATTTAATAAAAATACTTTTTTTTCTTGAGCTGATTATGCTAAATTTGCAACATAAAATTTCGATATTTCATGTCAAAGGACATAAGCATCAAAAATGGTGCGAAACTTGATCTAATCGGATTAGCTTCTAAAGAAATAGAATTCGCTAAAGATAGTACTACTCACGCAATTTACCCAGATGACTTTTTTAACCTTAAACCAAGGATGATTCTTAAGAAAGGAGATAAAGTTAAAGTTGGAAGCCCAATATTTCATGATAAAAATGATGAAAGGATTGTAATTGTTTCACCAGTATCTGGGTATATACAATCAATTGATAGGGGTGAGAAAAGAAAAATTTTAAAGATCTTGATATCTAAAGATGGAGATGATAAAGTTAATCATCAAATAAATGAAAGTCAAAGATTAAATAAGACTGATATTATTTCTCTGCTTTTAAAGTCAGGATCATGGTCATTTATTAGACAAAGGCCTTATAATATTATTGCTAGACCTGATAAACTTCCAAAAGCAATTTTTGTTTCAACACATACAACAGCTCCATATGATATTGATTATGATTTTATTTTAGGTGGAAGAGTGGATGATTTCCAAAAAGGAATTGATGTTATGTCAAAGATTATTGAAAAACCTATAACACTAACAGTCACAGCTAATAGACAATCAATTTTTTCTCAAATAAAAAATTTAGATATAATTAATGTAAAAGGCAAGCATCCATCAGGTAACTTAAGCTTTCAGATAAATAGGATTAATCCAATAAACGTGGGTGAATGTGTTTGGGTAATTAATCCTGAAGATATTGCTAATATTGGAAGTTTTTTTAAAACAGGAAACTTCGATTCAACCAGAACAGTAGGAGTTTCTGGCGAAACAGTTAAAAATCCAAAATATTATAAAGCTCAAATTGGTTCAAAAATTTCATCTATGATTTCCAAAAATGATGTAAATAATTTTGAAAGTAATAGATATATTAATGGAGATCCCTTAACTGGAACTAAAGTAGATTTTGATGGTTATTTAGGTTACTATAATAATATTTTCAGTGTTATACAAGAAGGTGATAAATATAGAATGTTTGGATGGCTTCCATTTAAGGATAACCATATACCAAGTTTTTCAAGAACATCATTTTCATGGCTTTTTCCAAAAAACAAGAAAGTGAATACAAATTTAAACGGAGATGAAAGAGCTCTTGTTATAACAGGGGAAATGGAAAAATTTTTTCCAATGGATATTTACCCTATGCAACTACTAAAGGCATGTATGATCGAGGATATTGAGAAAATGGAACTATTAGGAATTTATGAGATAATACCAGAGGATTTTGGACTAATAGATTATTCAAACACTTCAAAAATAGAAGCTCAAGAAATTATTAAAAATGCAATTCAATTAATGTTAAAGGAAGTAGGATAAAATGAATTTTATAAGAAAGAATTTAGATAAGATTAAAAAACCTTTTGAAAAAGGAGGGAAACTTGAAAAGTTTTATCCAGCATTTGATGCTTTTGAAACGTTTTTATTTGTCCCCAATCATACTACTATAAAAGGTTCCCACATAAGAGATGCCGTTGATCTTAAAAGAACAATGGTAACTGTTATAATTGCTCTTATGCCAGCTTTATTTTATGGTATCTATAATACGGGATATCAATATTTCATTCAATCTGGACTCGAGTTTACCTTTTTAGACGCATTACTTCATGGTGCTTATAAAATTTTTCCAATGATTGCCGTTTCTTATATTGTGGGTCTTTCTATAGAGTTTGGATTTGCGGTATATAGAGGTCATCAGGTAAATGAAGGATATCTAGTTACAGGTCTTCTTATTCCAATGATAATGCCAGTAGATATACCACTTTGGATATTGGCTGTTTCTGTAATTTTTGCAGTATTAATTGCTAAAGAAGCATTTGGCGGAACGGGTATGAATATCCTTAATCCCGCATTGACTGCTAGGGCTTTTGCTTTTTTTGCATATCCAACATACATGTCAGGTGATAAAGTATGGGTCTCTGAAGCTTCTAATATAGATGGAATATCAGGTGAAACAATACTGGGTTCATTAGCTGCAGGACAAAATATTGATTATTCATCAATGCAAATGTTTTGGGGATCTATACCAGGATCAGTTGCTGAAACCTCTACGCTATTTGTATTAATTGGAGCTGGTATTCTATTAATTACTGGAATAGCTAGTTGGAGAATAATGTTAAGTAGTTTGATAGGTGCATCATTAGTAGGATTATTATTTAATTTTTGGGGAGCAAATGAACTTATGAGTTTTGAATGGTATAACCATCTTATTGTTGGTGGATTTGCGTTTGGTATAGTTTTTATGGCTACTGACCCTGTTTCTGCAGCCCAAACAAAAAGAGGTAAATGGATTTATGGGTTTTTAGTGGGTGTGTTTTGTATTTTAATAAGAGTATTTAATCCAGCATATCCTGAAGGTGTTATGTTAGCAATACTATTAATGAACGTATTCGCTCCTACCATTGATCATTATGTCATCCAATCTAACATAAATAAGAGGAAGAAAAGATGGGGAAAACTTAAAATTCAAACATTATAATGAATACAGAATCTAATAGACATACTTATTTATTTGCTGGAATTATGGTTATAACAATTGCGTTTGTTTTATCATTTACCTCAGAGTCATTGAAAGAGCTAAAACTTGACAATGTTAAGAAAGAGAAGATGCAAAATATTCTATCTACAGTTGGTGTTAATGTTAGTAGAGATGAATCAGAAGACCTGTATAATCAATATATTATAGAAGAATTATCTCTAACACATAATGGTGATATAGATCAAGAGGTTAATGCATTTAATATTAATCTTGCTTTAGAAATAAGAAAAGGTCTAGATGATCAAAGATTTCCACTTTATATAGCTGATGTTGATAATAGTAAATACTATATTATCCCTTTGAGAGGAAATGGTCTATGGAATGCGATTTGGGGATATATAGCACTTAAACAAGATATAAATACTATAGAAGGAATATCATTTGGTCATGAAGCTGAAACAGCAGGATTAGGTGCAGAAATAACACAAGATTGGTTTATGAATAGTTTCAATGATGAAAAAATACTTAATAGTAATGGAGAGTTTGTAGGAATATATGTATCAAAGTCAAATAATGACCCTGATAATATCGATAAAAATGATAATGAAGTAGATGCTATTTCAGGAGCAACAATAACGGGAGACGGAGTTTCTGACATGATAAAAGAAAGATTAGAAAACTATCTTCCATATTTTAATAACTTAAGCAATGAGTAAAGACAAGGAAAAACTTTTTTCTAAAAAGAACAGGACTTTATTAACAGATCCTTTGGATGATAGCAATCCAATTACTGTTCAAGTTTTAGGAGTATGTTCTGCCTTAGCTATTACTGTTAAGTTAGAGCCTGCAGTTGTGATGACTTTATCTGTAATTTTTGTTATGGGTTCAAGTAATATGATAATTTCTATTTTAAGAAATATCATACCAAATAGGATTAGAATAATAGTTCAATTAGTAGTAATTGCATTTTTGGTTGCTTTAGTTGATCAATTTTTAAAGGCTTATGCCTATGACGTTAGCAAACAGTTATCGATTTTTATTGGTCTAATTATAACAAACTGTATTGTAATGGGTAGACTTGAAGCATTTGCATTAGGGAATGGTGTTTGGAAATCATTTTTAGATGGAGTTGGTAATGCATTAGGATATGGTTGGATACTTATTGTAGTTGCATTTATCAGAGAACTATTTGGATCTGGTGAGTTATTTGGAATTCCTGTTATTCCTGAATTTATTTATGAGTTAGGTTATAGAGATAATGGTTTGATGCTTTTATCGCCTATGGCTTTAATTGTTGTTGGAGTTTATATATGGATACAGAGATATTTTAATAGGAAACTAATTGAAAAAGATTAAATGGAAGATTTATTAAACATTTTTGTTAAAAGTATTTTTATTGAGAATATGGTATTTGCATATTTTCTAGGGATGTGTTCATTTCTAGCAGTATCAAAAACTGTTAAAACTGCTGTAGGTTTAGGATATGCAGTGATTTTTGTTTTAACAATTACAGTTCCTATTAATTACTTATTGAATGAATATCTGTTACAACCAGGAGCTTTGACATGGATAAGCCCAGAGTATCAGGAAGTGGATTTAGTATTCTTGACGTTTATTATGTTCATTGCTGTTATTGCATCTATGGTACAATTAGTTGAGATGATTATTGAAAAGTTTTCTCCAAGATTATATAATGACCTTGGAATATTTTTACCATTAATAGCTGTTAATTGTGCTATTCTTGGGGGCTCATTATTTATACAAACTAAAGACTTTATAAATGTATTTGAGGCATCAGTTTATGGATTTGGCTCTGGTATTGGATGGTTTTTAGCAATTTTAGCTATTGGATCTATTAGAGAAAAAATTAGATATTCAAATATCCCCGAACCACTTAAAGGACTTGGGATCACATTTATAATTTGTGGATTGATGGCATTTGGATTTATGAGTTTTATGGGAATTAAAATATAATTTGAACATGAATACTACTACAGTTGTAATTATTGCTAGCACTTTGGGACTATTATTAGTTACAATGATATTGGTATCAATGTTACTCTATGCTAAGGCTAAGTTAGTACCATCTGGACCAGTTAAAATATCAATTAATAATGAGAAAGATGTTGAAGTTTCATCAGGAAATACTCTACTAACTACATTAGGGAATAACAAAATATTTTTACCGTCTGCTTGTGGTGGGGGAGGAACCTGTGTTCAATGTAAATGTCAAGTTTTAGAGGGAGGAGGAGAAATATTGTCAATTGAGGTTCCTCATTTTACTAGAAAAGAAATATCAGAAGGCTGGAGACTTGGATGTCAAGTAAAGGTTAAAGACAATATGAAAATAAATGTACCTGAAGAAGTTTTTGGTATAAAAAAATGGGAGGCTAAAGTACTTACGAATTATAATGTAGCTTCATTTATAAAAGAACTTGTAATTGAAATCCCTGAAGAAATGGATTACAAAGCGGGTGGATATATTCAGATTGAAATTCCAAAGTGTGAAATAAACTATAAGGATATAGATATTACTTCTCATCCAGATGAACATCCTGATGATCCCAATAAATTTAAACTTGAGTGGGATAAATTTAATCTTTGGCCATTAACTATGAAAAATAGAGAAACTGTTGAAAGAGCATATTCCATGGCTTCCTACCCAGCTGAAGGAAAAGAGATTATGCTGAATGTTAGAATCTCAACTCCTCCATGGGATGCAAAGAAAAATGATTGGATGTCTTTTAACCCAGGTATAGCTTCTTCCTATATGTTTTCAAAAAAACAAGGAGATAAAGTAACTATTTCTGGCCCTTATGGAGATTTTTTTATTAATGATTCTGAAGCTGAAATGCTGTATGTAGGAGGTGGTGCAGGAATGGCTCCAATGAGATCTCATCTTTATCAACTATTTAAAACAATAAAAACTGGAAGAAAAGTAACTTTTTGGTATGGAGGTAGATCAAGAATAGAACTTTTCTATATTGATCACTTTAGAGACTTAGAAAAAGACTTCCCAAACTTTAAATTTTACACAGCTTTATCTGAACCTATGGAAGAAGATAATTGGAAGGTTAAAAAATCTCGTGATGCTGAAGGAGATGGTTTTGTTGGATTTATCCATCAAGTTGTTATTGACCAGTATTTATCAAACCATGACTCACCTGAGGATATAGAAGTCTATTATTGTGGTCCTCCTTTGATGAATCTTGCTGTTGCCAAGATGGCAGAAGATTTTGGTGTCCCACCTGAAAATGTCAGATTTGATGATTTTGGAATATAATGAATTATTCAAAGAAAATCAGATTAATATTATTCTCTCTACTTTTTCTTAGTTGTTTTACTGAAAACAATACAATTAATATAAAGGGAAATGCTCTTGGTACTACATATAATATCTTGCTTGATACAAGTGAAGAAAAATTAAGTTTATCAAAAAGTATTGACTCTATATTTGATGTAATTAATAATTCTATGTCAACATACATAGAAAGTTCAATTATAAGTGAAGTAAATGAAAATATCAAAACTCCTGTAGATGAACATTTTATAAACGTATTTAATAAGTCTAAAGATGTATGGGAGAAATCTGATAAATATTTTGACCCAACAGTTGGGACACTTGTGAATGCATATGGTTTTGGCTCTAAAATTATTCTTAAGAATATTGATAATAAAGCTCTTGATAGTCTTAAAAGCTTAGTTGGCTGGGAAAAAGTTTTATTAAATGATAACAATGAAATTGTAAAAGAAAGTAAAGATATTTTTATTGATTTTAATGCTATAACAAAAGGATATTCTGTTGATTTAATTGGGGAGTTTTTATCTCAAAAAGAAATTAATAATTACTTAATTGAAGTAGGAGGGGAAATACTAACCAAAGGAATAAATAAAAGAACTGAATCAATCTGGACCCTAGGTATTCAAGATCCATTAGATCAGGATCAATATATCCAAACAGTTAAGCTTAGCAATATTGCACTAGCAACTTCAGGTAATTATAGAAAGTATCGTATAGATCCTAAAACTGGAGAAAGATATGTTCACACAATAAATCCAATAACTGGTCTTACATCTAAAAATAATACTCTTAGCGTATCAGTTGTATCAAAAGATTGTATTACCGCTGATGCATGGGCTACTGCATTATTAACTTTAGATCTTGATAGAGGAAGAGCAATTGTAGATCAAATTGAATCATTAGATGCTTTATGGATTGTAGCTGTTAATGAAAAAGTTGAGATTATAAAATCAAAAAATTGGGATAAACTAACCAATTGATTTTTTTACAATAGGAATTAATTCTCCTTTAATTAATCCATATTTAGTAATTTCATCATCTTTAATTTCATTAGTATAATCAATAAGATTGACAGTAAAACCGGAATCTTCCAATCTGTTTTTATAATCTTTTCCATATACCCTGACATGGTCATATTGTCCAAAATGTTCAGCTCTCTGTTTTTTTGAAACTAATGTATTATCCTCATAAGTTTTTTCTAAGTTTTTATCAATTGGAACTTGAAGAATCCCTATGCCATCTTTTTTCAAAACACGGTATATTTCATTCATAGCAGTTCTATCATCTATTATATGCTCTAAAACATGATTACAAATTATTAAATCAAATGTATTATTCTTAAAATTTAGTTTAGTAATATCCCCTATAATATCAGCCATGGGAGATTTAAGATCAAAAGTTGTATAATCCCAGTAGATATTCTTTTTAAATTTTCTATAAAAAATTTGTTCTGGTGCTATATGAAGTACTTTTAATTTAGAGTTTAAGAGATTTGTCCTTTGATTAAGATACAACCATAAAAGTCTATGTCTTTCAAGAGATAGAGTTCCTGGACATAGTGCATTTTTTCTAAGTTTAGTATACCCATAAGAAAGAAATTTTGAATACCCTTTTCCATCAATTGGATCAATAAACCTTTTGCCAGAATAAACAATTTTTAATATAGGAACTAGATAATAGCTAATTCTAATAAGGAAATTTCTTGAAAATATTCTTAATATGATTTTCATTAATCAAAGTAAGATTTGAACTTATCCTCTTCAGTTGATTCTAAACCAAGAGCTTCGTATATATGATTGAATGTTGAAAGAATTTCAGGTTTTCCATCAATAATAGCAACATTATGTTCAAAATGTGCACTAGGTCTTCCATCAACAGTAACAATTGTCCAACCATCATCCAGTTGATGAACTTTTTCAGTTCCAAGATTTATCATGGGTTCAATTGCAACAACTAGACCTTCTTTAAGTAATGAACCTTTACCTTTTTTTCCATAATTAGGGATTTCAGGATCTTCGTGTAAATTTTTCCCAAGGCCATGTCCTACTAATTCTTTAACAATACCATAACCATGTTTTCTGATAAAATTTTGAATTGAATTCCCAATATCACCAACATTGTTTCCAGCAATTAATGATTCAATTCCGATGTAAAGAGATCTTTTTGTTATTTCTAGTAAATTCTCTACATCTTTTGAGACATTTCCAACTTTGAAAGTATACGCATGATCTCCATAAAACCCATCTTTTATTACACCACAATCAATTGAAATAATATCACCATCTTTTAATGGGTTATCATTTGGTATTCCGTGAACTACCTGCTCATTTATACTTATACATAGCGTATTTGGAAACCCGTTATAACCTTTAAAGCCAGGTTTACAGAAATTATCAAGAATAAAAGTTTCTGCAAGACTATCAAGATATAAAGAAGTTACACCAGGCTTAATCTCACTTGCTAACATTCCAAGAGTTTTAGATACAACTAATGCGCTTTCTCTAATTTTTCCAATTTCTTCAATACTTTTTAAAATCATAATTAGTAATAGACATGTCTATATTCAATATCATTAATTATTTTATATATATCTCTTTCCAAAGTTTCAACTGGAAATTCAACTATTCTATTTATTTCTAAAGACTCTTTATAGAAAATAATAGTAGGAGTGTTTATTATATTTTTACCTATTTCAAATTCAGAATTAGAGGTTTTATTCTGTTTTAGTAGATATATTTTTAGTTTATTGTCTGAAAATTTTATTTCATCGAGTATCTTAATTAATCTGGGGACTTCTCTTTCACTATCATGACATTTAACACCCATATATAACTCAATTGTATAATTATCAATATTATCAAAATTGTTTTCACTTAAAAATGTATCTGTAAGATATGAGTTATAATTATCTGTAAACCATTTAGTATTATTGGAGTTAAACAAGTAATCCTTATCAACTTGTCCATCAACAATATCATAATTCAAATTCTCATTACAAGAATAGAAAATTAGGAAAATAAATGTTAAAAAATAATATTTCATTTTTTAATTAAAGAGTTACCAGTCATTTCTAATGGTTTTTCAATACCTAAAATTTCAAGAACTGTAGGTGCAATATCAGAGAGTATACCATTTTTTACATTTCTTTTATTTTTGTCAACTAAAATAATTGGTACAGGATTAGTTGTGTGAGAAGTATTTGGAGAACCATCTTCATTTTTCATTTTTTCACAATTTCCATGATCAGCTGTTATTATTGATACATAATTGAGTTTATTTGCGGCATTAATTAATGGTCCTAAAAGATTATCTATAGTTTCACATGCTTTTATTGCAGCATCTATATCCCCTGTATGACCAACCATATCAGGATTTGCAAAGTTTAAACATATAAAATCAGGAGAATTATTAATAATCTCACTAATAGCCTTTTGTGAAACATTAAAAGCACTCATTTCAGGTTTTAAATCATATGTTGCTACTTTTGGAGAAGGGTATAAAACTCTTTTTTCTTTATCAAATGGTTTTTCTCTGCCACCATTTAAAAAAAATGTAACGTGGGGGTACTTTTCAGTTTCAGCAATTCTTAGTTGAGATTTATTATTCTTTGATAATATCTCACCTAGAGTATTTTTTAAATTTTCATTATAGAATATAGGTATTACATTCTCAAAACTATTATCATAGTTAGTTAAAGTGTAAAATTTAACGTTTAGAGGTTTTATGTTTAATTGATTATTGTTTTTTTCACAAATTAAAGATGTAAGTTGTCTTCCTCTATCAGATCTATAATTAAAAAAAACAATAACATCATTATCATCAATTTTTGAAATAGGATTATTATTATTATCAGTTATTACAACTGGTTCTATAAACTCATCTGTTATCCCGTTATTATAAAAATCTGTTATTGTTTCAATTATATTTTGAGTTTTTAGTCCTATATTATTTATTAATAAGTCATAAGCTTTCTTTGTTCTATCCCAACGATGATCTCTATCCATTGAATAGTATCTTCCAATAACAGATGCTAAAGAACCTCCTGTTTTTTTTGTATGTTCTTCAATTTGATTAATAAAATTTATTCCAGATCTAGGATCTACATCTCTTCCATCCGTAAATGCATGAATAAATAGATTTTTTTTTATTGGGGATAAGGTGTTTAAAATTTCTTTTAGATGAGAAATATGAGAGTGAACTCCTCCATCAGATAATAATCCAATAAGATGAACATTTTTTTTACTTTTTTTAATGTAATTAATGATATCAATAAAGTTTTCTTTTCTACTAAATTCTCCAGATTCAATGGAGTTATTTATTTTAAGTAAATCTTGGAATACAATTCTACCTGCACCTATATTTATATGACCAACCTCGCTATTTCCCATCTGACCAGAGGGTAAACCAACATTTTCTTCATGGGTTAAAAGTTGTGCGCTAGAGTAGCTGTCTAATAAATTGTCAAAATTTGGAGTATTTGCAATGTCAGGAGCTGAATGACTTTTGTCTTCTGGTATACCCCAACCATCTAAAATTAATAATAAGGTTTTATTAATCAATTTTTTCTTTTAAAGATACAAATATCATCAACCAGATTTGTAATTATGGTTAGGAAAAAATATATTGCTATTAAATTAATGATTTTCGAAGGTATAGTATATAAATCAACAGGTAGTTGGTATCTAGTAAAATGTAATAATGATTTTTTTGAATGTAGAATCAAAGGGAAAATTAGATTAAAGAATCTAGATACTACAAATCCTATAGCGGTTGGAGATAATGTGATTTTTGAAAAAGATGATAAAGAGGAAAGACTCGGTGTAATCTCTGAAATTCTTCCTAGAAAAAATTACATTATTAGAAAATCAGTTAAACTATCAAAACAATCACATATAATAGCATCTAATATAGATCTCGCTCTATTGTTAATTACAAAAGATAATCCACCTACATCATTAAATTTCATTGATAGGTTTCTAGTAACTTGTGAAGCTTATCATATACCTGTAATTTTAGTTTTTAACAAAATAGACACATATAATAAAAATGATTTATCTAAAATCTCTGCAATGGAATCTATATATAAATCAATCGATTATAAGTGTATTAGAATCTCTGCAAAATATAGAGAAGGAGTAAAGGGAATCTCTAATTATATGCAAAACAAGGTTTGCTTACTTTCTGGTCATAGTGGTGTGGGAAAATCAACCTTAATTAACCATATTAATCCTGAATTAGATTTAAAAACAAAGGAAATCTCAATATCTCATAGTCAGGGTAAGCATACAACAACTTATGCTGAAATGTATGATTTAAAAGAAAATATAAGAATTATAGATTCACCTGGAATAAAAGGGTTTGGACTTGTAGATATATCAAAATATGAGTTAGGTGATTACTTTCCAGAGTTTTTTAAAAGAAAAATGAAATGTAAATTTCATAATTGTATGCATATTGAAGAACCAGGGTGTAAAATAAAAGAGGATCTTGAAAATGGAGCAGTATCAGAATCAAGATATAGTTCTTATATTGATTTATTGAGTGATCAAAATATATACAGGAAATCAGATGAAAGTAGTAATTCAAAGAGTTAAGTCATCAAAAGTTGAAGTTAATAATAAAATAATAGGTCAAATTGATCATGGTATTCTTGTATTAATAGGTGTTGCTGTTAATGATGAAAAAACTGATGCTGAATGGATCTCAAACAAAGTTTTAAACCTTAGAATATTTGATGATGAGAATGGAGTAATGAATAAATCATTAATAGATGTGAAAGAAAACCTTCTAGTTATCTCTCAATTTACATTAATTGCATCTACTAAAAAAGGAAATAGACCTTCGTATATTAATTCTGCAGGACATGAAATCGCCATACCTTTATATGAATATTTTATTAAAATATGTGAAGAGAAAATTGGGAGAAAAGTTATTTCAGGAGAATTTGGTGCAGATATGAAGGTATCCTTAATAAATGATGGTCCTGTGACAATAGTTATTGATTCAAAAGTCAAAGATTAATTTCATATAATAATTACCTCTTCCTCAAGCTCAATATTAAATTCTTTTTTAACTGAATCTTTTATACTATTTGCAAAATTTAATATATCAGATCCATTTGCATTTCCATTATTAACAATAACTAAAGGTTGATTAATATAAACCCCTACATTTCCTAAACTTTTTTGTTTAAATCCCATCTTTTCAATTAGCCATGCTGCAGGAATTTTATATAATTCGTTTTTGTTTTTATGATAAGGTAATTGTGGATGTTTTTTTAATAGTTCATCTAACTTTTTCGATTCTATAAGAGGATTTTTAAAAAAACTTCCACAATTCCCAATCTTTTTTGGATCAGGTAACTTAGACTCTCTTATTTTAATTATTTCCTCTGATATATTAGATAAACTAATTTTTTTATCACTAAATTTTTCTTTTAAGCTATCATATGATAGGTTATAACTATGAGGCTCTTTTGTTAATTTTAATCTTATTGATAAGATTACATGTTTATTTTTTTGTTCAGATTTAAATACTGATGACCTATAATCAAATTCACATTGATCTTTATTAAAGTGCTTTATTTCATTAGAATCAATAGAAAGAACTCTGCAACTATCAAACACATCTTTTAATTCAACCCCATACGCCCCAATATTTTGAATAGGAGCTGCTCCTACATTCCCAGGAATTAATGATAGATTCTCTATTCCCCCGTAGTTTTTTTTAATTGACCATTTTACAAATTCATGCCAGTTTTCACCAGAGTTTACTTCAATAATAATATTATCATTTGATTCTTCTATAATTTTTTTACCCTTTATTGAAATATGAACTATAGTTCCCTTATAATCTTTAGAGAATAATACATTACTACCACCGCCCAAAAAGAAAATATTATCTTCATCTTTATTTTTAGATAAGAAATCTATAAGTTGATCTTCAGTGTTAATTGAAATAAATTTATCTGATTTAACATCTATATTAAATGTGTTATAATTTTTTAAAGAGAAGTTTAATGAAATTGTATTCATTGAAATATTAATCTTTATATTCCTTTAAAGCAAGTCCAATTATTTTTATTGCTTTCAAGAGCTTCTCAGAATTTAAAACAAAAGCAATTCTTACTTCATCTTTTCCAAGATTAGGACTAGTATAGAAACCACCTGCTGGTGCTAGCATAACTGTTTGTCCGTTATGTGAAAAATCAGTTAGCAGAAATTTAGAAAATTTATCTGAGTTATTAAGCGGAAGCTTTAAAATAGAATAAAATGCACCCATAGGATTTGAAAAGACTAAATCATCAATTTTACTTAATTCTTCAATTAATAGATTTCTCCGAATAGTGTATTCATTAATTACATTATTAATATAATCTGAAGATGAATCAAGTGCTTTCGAAGCTGCTATCAATCCTAGTGTTGGGGGGGATAGCCTAGTTAATGCAAACTTTAAGCAAGCGCCTAAAAAATCATGATTTTTTGAAACAACGCATCCACTTCTTGCCCCACATAGACTGTATCGTTTAGAAGATGAATCAATTAGTATTGCATTATTATAGAACTTTTTTTCTTCAAGTATAGAAAAATGCTTATTATTTCCGTAAATGAATTCTCTGTATACTTCATCCACAACTATAAAAATATCATGCTTAATAGCTAAAGACCCTATTTCTAGAATTTCATCTTTACTATAGACATATCCTGTTGGATTACAAGGATTACAAAGAAAGATTGCTTTTGTATTCTTATTTATTTTCTCTTCGAAAGAGCTAATACTTGGAAGTGAAAAGTTGTCTTGAATTTTTGAAGTTATAGGGATTACCTTAACATTTGATGCCATCGCAAATCCATTATAATTGGCATAAAATGGTTCAGGTATAATAATTTCTTCACCTGGGTCGCAAATTGAACTAAATGTAAATGATAGAGCTTCACTAGCTCCTACTGTTACAATTATATCTTCAGGAGTTACATCTATATTATGTTTTGAATAATAATTAGATAGTTTACTTCTATACTCATATGAACCTTGTGAATCCTCATATTTTAACAATTTTAAATCATTTTTCTTTATACCCTCAATAGATTCAATTGGTGATTCAATATCAGGTTGTCCAATATTTAAGTGAAGTACATCAATGCCTTTTTTCTTTGCTTGATCAGAATATGGTACAAGCTTTCTAATAGGAGACGATGGAATATTTCTTCCTTTATTTGAAATTTTTGGCATTTATTTAACTTAATTTGTAAATATACTTCAAGGTATGTTATTTTTGTTTTACTTTATAAATATTTATTGATAGATGCAAATCTCATCGAAATTTGATCATACCAAAATTGAAAAGAAATGGTATTCTTTCTGGAATAAAAATAATTTTTTTAATTCAGAACCTGATGATAGGGAACCATTTACTATTGTAATTCCTCCACCTAATGTTACAGGTTTATTACATATGGGGCATATGCTTAATAATACTATTCAAGATATTTTAATTAGAAAAGCAAGGATGATGGGGAAAAATGCATGCTGGGTTCCTGGAACAGATCATGCTTCTATAGCAACTGAAGCTAAAGTGGTAGAAAATTTAAAATCACTTGGTTTAAATAAATCAGAAATCTCAAGAGAAGAATTTATAAAACATGCCTGGGAATGGACAGAAAAATATGGAGGAGGCATATTAGATCAGCTTAAAAGATTAGGTTGTTCATGTGATTGGAATAGAACTAAATTTACTTTAGATGATGATATGTATGAATCAGTTATACTTGCCTTTATAGATCTTCATCAAAAAGGTTATATCTACAGAGGATATAGAATGATAAACTGGGATCCTGAGGCTGAGACAACAGTATCTGATGAGGAGGTTAATTATGTTGAAGAAGAAACTAGTTTATACTATTTAAATTATTCTATAGATGGTTCAAAAGAGAAACTAATTATTGCAACAACCAGACCTGAAACAATTTTTGGTGATACTGCAGTTTGTGTTAACCCAAAAGATAAAAGATATTCTAAGTTTGTAGGGAAAGAGGCAATAGTTCCTATATGTGATAGGAAGATTCCAATTATTTCAGATCCTTATGTAGATATAGAGTTTGGAACAGGATGCTTAAAAGTAACTCCTGCTCATGATTTGAACGACTATAATCTAGGAAATAAACATAAACTTGAGATAATAGATATTTTTGATTCAAAAGGAAGGTTTAATGAAAATGGTCTTCATTATAAAAATAAAGATAGGTTTGAAGTTAGAAAAGAAATAGTAAAAGAGCTTAAGGAAAAAAAGATTCTTAATAAGTCTGAAGTATATAAACATAATGTTGGCCGTTCAGATAGAACTAATGCTATCATTGAACCTAAGATTTCAAGACAATGGTTTTTAAAGATGGATCAAATTTCAAAACCTGCGATAACAAATGTTTTGAAGAATGAGAATATAAAGTTTTTTCCCAAAAAATTTAAATCTACTTATAGGTATTGGCTAGAAAATATAAAAGATTGGAATATATCTAGGCAACTATCTTGGGGTCATCAAATTCCAGCTTTTTATTACGGAGAAAATAAAGAGGAATATGTTGTAGCTCAAAATAAAAATGAAGCAAAAAAGATTATAGAGAAACAAAAAGGATTAAAGTTAAAAGATGATGAGTTAATTCAAGATGAGGATGTTCTTGATACTTGGTTTTCATCATGGCTTTGGCCAATATCGGTTTTTGATGGCATAAGAAATCCTGAAAATCAAGAGATAAAATATTATTATCCTACTCAAGATTTAGTAACTGGTCCTGACATAATATTTTTCTGGGTAGCAAGAATGATTATTTCAGGTTATGAATTTAGAGATGAAAAACCGTTTTCAAATGTTTACTTTACTGGAATAGTTAGAGATAAACTGAGAAGAAAAATGTCTAAGCAATTGGGAAATTCTCCAGATGCAATAGAGTTAATAGATAAATATGGTGCAGATTCAGTAAGAGTTGGTCTAATGTTAAGCTCAGCAGCAGGAAATGATCTACTTTTTGATGAATCTTTGTGTCAACAAGGTAAAAACTTTACAAATAAATTGTGGAATGCATTAAGATTAGTTAATGGATGGGAAGTTGATGATGGAAAAGAGATATCTGAAGTAAATAGTTTAGCTCTTGAATGGTATGAAAACAAGTTCAATCAAGTTTTAGATTTAATTAACAAAAATTATAAAAATTATAGAATATCAGATGTTTTAATGAGTTCTTACAGACTTGTTTGGGATGATTACTGTTCTTGGTTGTTGGAATCTGTAAAACCAGAATTTGGAGAAAAAATTGATAATCAAACAAAATCAAAAACAATATCTCTTTTTGAAGATAATCTGAAATTATTACATCCATTTATGCCTTTTTTAACTGAAGAGATTTGGTATCAGTTAGCTTCAAGAACTCCTTCAGAATCTATCACTATAAGTAAATGGCCAGATTCAAATAAATTCAAAAATGATATTATTATAAATTTTGAGATAGCGAAGGATATAATCTCTTATATTAGGAATTTTAGAAAAGAAAAAAATATACCATTTAAAAAAGAATTATCTCTCTATTTTGCTTCAAAAACATCTGATTTACATTATATAAGTATAATAAAAAAATTAGTATTTCTTAATAAGATTGAATATTCAGAAAAAGACAAGTTTAAATATGTAAATTCATTTATAATTGGATCTATTGAATTTTTCATTCCATTAGAAGGTGATATTGATCTTAAATCAGAACTTGATAGGTTAAACAAGGAATTAGATTACAATTTAAAATTTCTTAAATCTGTTGAGAATAAATTAAAAAATAAGAGTTTTATTGATAATGCACCTAAGGATATAGTTGAAAAAGAAAAAAAGAAGGTAAGTGATGCTAAGAGCAAGATTGAGGTAATAAAAAAAGCATTATCAGATTTAAGTTAATGTTTACTTGATAAAACGGTAATCCCGCCAATAACTCTTTGACCTTTCTTTACATTTATATTAGAATTAAGAGGTAAAAATATATCTACTCTTGATCCAAATTTTATAAATCCCGAATCTTTTCCTTGTATTACTTTAAGATCAATTTGAGCATAATTAACTATTCTTCTAGCAACTGCACCTGCTATTTGTCTATATAGAATATCTCCAAAATAATTATTTCTTATAACTACTGAAGTTCTCTCATTTTTTTCTGAAGATTTAGGATGCCAAGCTAAAAGATATTTTCCAGGATTATGTTTATTATATATAACTTTTCCACTTATTGGAAATCTTGTGACATGAACATTAGTAATTGATAAAAAAATAGAGATCTGGATTCTTTCATCCTTAAAAAATTCATTCTCTCTAACTTGCTTTACATTAACTATTTTCCCATCAGCAGGGCTAAGTATTAACTTATCATCAATTATATTTTTCCTTTTAGGGTTTCTAAAAAACCAAAGAATAAGAGAATAAAAAATCAAAAAGGTAGATTGCGAAATTAGTTTTAATGTTTCAGAATCAATTAATATATCAGATGATATAATAACTGAAATAGTAAAGAAAAATGAAGAAATTATTATTCTATGACCTTCCTTGTGAAACATGCTTAGATTATTTGAATTAACATTGCAAAGGGTGCAACTCCAATTGTGCTATCCAATCTATCATATAATCCTCCATGACCTGGAATAAGAATACCACTATCTTTAGATCCTGCAGCTCTTTTAACTTTTGATTGAGCTAGATCTCCTATCAATCCGAATATAGGAATAAATACTCCTAATAAAACTGTTTTCCATAAAGGATAGATTTCATGAATATAATTAAATGAAAAAACACTAAAAATAATACAGCATAAAAACCCTCCTGCAAAACCTTCCCAGGTTTTGTTTAGAGAATATTTTTGATGAATTTTATTTTTTCCACAATTAACTCCAAAGAGATAAGCCATGGTATCAGTAATCCATATTAATATAAATATTAAAAGGACTGAATATGGGTTATAAATTTCATCAAAACCTAATCCGCCAAATGGAACAGAAATTAAAAATATTAGAGAAAGAATAACTGATAATTGAGGAATAGGATATTGAAAATACCCTTCTTTTGGTTTGATTTTGACCCATAATTGATGAGACTCATATGCTGCGATTGAAAAAAAAACAAAGCATATTAGTACAAATGTAATTTCACTATATAAAATAGACCCAGCTATTAATGATATATATGTTATTCCTGCAAATAATCTTGTAAAAAAATTATTCATCACTTACTATTAGATAGATATCTTTAGCACTATTCCCATAGGATAAAAAATCATTTTCAATAAATTTATTCCTAACATTTATAGTAGTAATATTTGTAGGAAAATTTTTTGAATACTTTGATTTAAGTCTTGTCATCCCATCACTAACATCACCTACAAATTGATTAGATCTAGCAATTACAATTAATGTATCAGGAAGTGATTCAAGTTTATTATTCTTTATCTGATTACTAGAAATTAACATTCTACCAGAATTGGATAAAAGGCATTCACATTCTATAACAAGAGCTTTTAATTTATCATCTTCAGTTATATCATTTGTTTTTTTAATACTAAGGTTGTTTGATAGGCTAGAACTAAAACACTTGACATTTTCTTTTTCCCAATTATTTTCTTCTGAAATTTTGTTAAATGTATTTATAACACTATCCCCATCACCAATATAGATAAATCTTCCTCCAGCATCAGTAAATTTTTTTGCGAATATTAATTCTTTAGATGTCTCATCATCAGTAAGATTTTCATCTTTGATGTTTTTAGCTTTTTTCTTTTGAAATAAATCCCAAAACCCCAAAATTATTTTGATTTAGTTTTTTTTGTAGTACCAACTTGTTCCTTTTCTTTAAATGGCCTTTCTCCAAGTACCTTTATTAGATCTTCTTTAAATATAACCTCTTTTTCAAGTAATCTTTTTGCCAATTCAATTAAATTCTTTTTGTTTTTTCTTAATATTTGACATGCCCTTTTATATTCTCTTTCGATAATATTAGATATCTGTTCATCAATTTTTTTTGCTGTATCTTCAGAATACGGTTTTGTAAAATTATAGTCAGATTCACCGCTTGAATCATAGTAGGTAATATTTCCTATTGTATCATTTAATCCATATACTGAAACTATAGCTCTAGCTTGTTTTGTAACCTTTTCAAGATCATTTAGGGCACCTGTAGAAATTTTATTAAACATTACCTTTTCCGCAGCTCTACCACCAAGGCTAGCACACATTTCATCTAGCATTTGTTCTGTTCTAACTATAAGCCTTTCTTCAGGAAGATACCATGCAGCACCTAATGATTGACCTCTAGGAACAATTGTAACTTTTACAAGTGGAGCTGCATGTTCAAGAAGCCAACTGACTATTGCATGACCTGATTCATGGAAAGCAATAGTCTTTTTCTCGTCTTTAGTTATTATTTTGTTTTTTTTCTCTAGTCCTCCAACAATTCTATCAACAGCATCAAGAAAATCTTGTTTACCAACAGATTTTTTATTACTTCTAGCAGCAATTAAAGCAGCTTCATTACAAACATTAGCAATATCAGCTCCTGAGAAACCTGGAGTTTGTCTTGAAAGAAATTCTATATCTAGAGTTTTGCTAACTTTCAAAGGCTTTAGATGAACTTCAAAAATATCTTTTCTTTCATTTAAATCAGGAAGATCTACAAATATTTGTCTATCAAATCTACCTGCTCTCATAAGAGCTTTATCTAGAACATCAGCTCGATTTGTTGCAGCTATTACAATTACATTTGTATTTGTTCCAAACCCATCCATTTCAGTTAATAACTGATTTAATGTATTTTCTCTTTCATCATTAGTACCACTAATATTATTCCTTCCTCTTGCCCTTCCAATTGCATCTATTTCATCAATAAAAATTATTGCAGGAGATTTTTCTTTTGCCTGTTTAAATAAATCCCTAACTCTTGATGCACCAACTCCAACGAACATTTCTACAAAATCTGATCCAGAAAGTGAGAAAAATGGAACTTTTGCTTCCCCTGCTACTGCTTTAGCTAGAAGTGTCTTTCCAGTTCCAGGTGCTCCAATTAATAAAGCACCTTTAGGAATTTTACCACCTAGAACAGTATATTTGTTTGGATTTTTAAGAAAATCAACTATCTCCTGGACTTCTTCTTTAGCTCCTTCCATCCCAGCAACATCCCTAAAATTTATCTTAACTTCAGCGTTCTGATCAAAAAGTTTAGCTTTTGACTTACCAATATTAAAAATTTGTCCGCCACCACCAGTTCCACCTCCTGACATTCTCCTCATAAGGTATATCCAAATACCAATAATTATTATAATAGGAAGAAATCCAACTAATACATCCATCCATCTATTTTCTCGAGTTTGAAACTCATAACTAAATGATAAATTTTCTTTAATTTTTACTTCATCTAGTTTCTTCTGAAATATTTCTGTAGGTCCAATTTCAAATCGGTAATGAGGACCTGTTAAATTATCTTTACCTAAAAAATTTTTTGTTTTAACCTTTCTATGGATTTCTTTACTAAGAGCATTTTCATTAATACTAACTAAGGCATAACGTTGATTAACTATAGTAATTTTGTTAACATCACCATTATATAAAAAGTCTTCAAAAGATGAAATATCAGTTTGTTGAACATTCTGTAAACCTTTATCTCCTCCAACAAAGCTTAGGCTAATTATTAGAAATATTATTGAAGCATAAATCCAATAAAAATTGTTTTTTGGTGTATTTGTTTTCTTTTTTCTAGCCATTATCTATGCTTTAATTTTAATTTCTGAAATCTTTGCGTCTCCCCACAGGTTTTCAATATCGTAAAATTCTCTGACATTTTTCAGAAAAATGTGTACAACAACGTCAACATAATCCATTAATACCCATTCTTGATTTTCTATACCTTCCATGCTATATGGTTTCTCTTTAAGTGTTTTACTAACATTCTTTTTTATAGAATTTGTTATAGCTGCTACATGTGTATTAGATGTTCCTGTACAAATAACAAAAAATCCACATACAGTATTATTAATTTTTCTTAGGTCAAGGAGGTTTACATCTATCCCTTTAACTTCATCAATACTAGAGACAATTTTTTGTACTAGTTTTGTCTGTGGTAATTTAGTTTCAACCATTTATCAAATTCTTTTATCAAATTTATTATTTTTAAAATTATGAGACACTATAAACTTATCAAACTTAATGCCACTAAGTCAACTAATGATAAAGTTAAAATGCTTATTAAATCAAAAAAAATAAGTCCTGGAGATATTGTTTGGGCTGATTATCAATATAAGGGTAGAGGACAATATAAAAATACATGGAATTCAAGTAAAGGTAAAAACCTGTTAATTAGTGTATATAGGGAGTTTAAAGGATTAAGTTTTAAACAAAGAAACTATATTAATTTTGTTATTTCACTTTCAGTTATTAAGACAATAGAACAATATATTTCTAACGATAACTTTATTAAATGGCCTAACGACATTTTGTCAGGACAAAAAAAGATATCTGGTATGTTAATTGAGAATAATATTAAAGGGAAAGAATTAAGAAATAGTATTATAGGTATAGGTATTAATGTTAACCAAACAAGGTTTAGAAATATTCCTAACGCAACATCAATAAAATTAATTTCAAATAATGAAATTGAAATAGAACAAGTACTTAAAAAATTAATAAAGAATATAGATGAGCATATTAATATATTAATAGTTAAGGATTTTGATCAAATTATGAATCTCTATAATTCTAAATTATATGGAAGAGATTTTTGTAGATTTTTAATAAATAATGAAATTTTTCAAGGTAAAGTAATAAATGTTAACCCTTCAGGTTCTATAAATGTTGAAATAAATGGTCGGGGAATAAAGGAATATGAGAGTAATAGAATTAAAATATTATTATAAATTACATCCAATTCTCAGGGTCTTCTCTCCATCTTTCTAATTTCTTTATCTCATCATCACTAATAATTTTTTCTTCTTTTACAATTTCAATTAGAATATTATAATCTGCTAGCGAAATTAAATCAATTTTTTCAGATTCAAATCTGTTTATTGCAAAGTCAAAACTATAAGAAAAAATGGATAGCATTCCCTTTACATTAGAGTCAGCATTTTTTATTGCATTAACAGCATTAAGACTACTCATTCCAGTGCTTATCAAATCTTCAATTACAACAACATCAGATCCAGAAGGAAGAGATCCTTCAATCTGATTTTTTAAACCATGACCTTTAGGATTAGGTCTTACATATATATAAGGTTTTTCTAATCTTTCAGCAATTAAAGCCCCAATTGCAATTGCACCTGTTGCAACTCCAGCTAATACATAACTATCTGAAAAAGATTTTGTAATTATAGTAGACATTTGATTGGCAATATAGCTTCTAACTTGAGTATTAGAAAGAATTAATCTATTGTCACAGTATATTGGAGATCTTATACCACTGGCCCATGTGAAGGGATTTTTTGTATTCAATTTTATTGCATTAATTTGTAGAAGATAATTAATAGTTTTTTTTGCTATAATTTTGTCAAACACCATACTCAACAAATGTATAAAGTTTTTTTTAATCAAAAGCCATTAATTCTTACTTCAAAAATCCTAAAGTCATCTGATTATAATCCGTTTATACATATTAAATTTTCTAGTAAAAATCAGATTTTAAAAGCAATTAAATCTAAGAAAACAGAATCTGTATATATATATCATAAGAATATTAAAAAACTTTGGGAAATTTTCACAAAAAAGTTTCCAATTATAGATGCTGCTGGAGGATTAGTTGAGAGAAGTGATGGCAAATTTTTGTTTATATACAGAAATAATAAATGGGATCTTCCCAAAGGTGGTATTGAAAAAAAGGAACTTATTATTGAAGCTGCTCAAAGAGAAGTTAAGGAGGAGACTGGGTTAGCAGATTTAATTGTCATTAATAAGATTGGTGAAACATATCATATTTTTAAGAAGGGAAAGAATTTTAGATTAAAAAGAACTTACTGGTTTAAAATGAAATCAGATTATCAGGGAGAGTTATTTCCTCAAGAAGAAGAGGGTATAACATCTGTAGAATGGATCAACAAAAAAAGAATTCGAGAAATCTTTAAAAATGCACATGAGAATATTAAAGAAATAGTTAATGAAGTTATTTAAGATTTATTCCTTTAGGGATTAATAATCTATAATCTCCATTATTATTAATTAGTTCCCTTACAATACCACTGCTTATAAAAGAATTCTCAATTGAAGTTAAAAAAAATACAGTTTCAATACCACTTAACTTTCTATTTGTAAGAGCTATATTTTTTTCAAACTCGAAGTCTGAAACATTCCGTAATCCTCTAATAATAAAATCAACATTATTTTTTCTACAAAAATCAATTGTCAACCCTTCATATATCTTTACCTCAATATTGTCTATAGAATTAAAAGTTTGTTCAACAAATTGTTTTCTTTTTTTAGCGGAAAACATATATTTTTTTTCACTGTTTTGACCAATGCCAATTATTACAACATCAAAAAGATTTAAGCTTTTTTCAATTATATCTTGATGTCCTAGGGTAATTGGATCAAATGAACCAGGAAAAATTGCTGTTTTCATGTTTAAATTTAATTATAATTTTTAAAGTAGAGATTTAATTTGATTTTCAATGATTTCTTTAATTGAAAACCCAGCAGCTTTAATTTGTTGAGGTACTATACTTTGTTTTGTGAAACCTGGAATTGTATTTGTCTCTATAATGTGTGGAATTCCATCAACCAAAATTATCTCAGATCTAGTAATTCCAGAGAGATTAATGTTATCGTAAATAGTATTAATCATTTTGTGAATATCAGTTACCTCATTAGTTGATAGCTCCCCTGGAGTTATTTCATCAGATTCACCATTATATTTAGCATTGAAATCAAAGAATTCATTATTACTTCTTATTTCAGTAATAGGTAAAATAGTTCTCTCTCCATCTATATTTATTACTCCAACAGATACTTCCTTTCCTTCTAAAAATGATTCTACTAGAACTTCATCGCCCTCTCGAAATGCATAATCTATCTTTTCATTTAGCAAAGCTTTATCTGAAACCTTAGATATACCAAAACTACTTCCCGATTTATTAGGTTTAACAAAGCATGGAATACCAGTCTTTTTTATTATATCATCAACATTGTATTCTTTCCCCTTTTTGATAAAGAATTGTTTTGCAGTTTTTAAATTAAGTGAATTAATGAATTTAATATATTCATGCTTGTCAAAAGTAAGGTTACATATTTTAGAACTACATGAAGTTTGAGGAATACCAATTTTTTCTAATAATAAGGAAAACTCTCCAGTTTCTCCTGGCGAGCCATGAATTATATTGTATATCGCATCAAATTTTACCTTATTATTATGATAATTAAAACTAAAGTCTTTTATATTAATTTCTTCAATTTTATCATCTAATAATAGAACTGATGCCTTTTCTTTTGTTATTAGAACCTTGTATACATTCCAATTTGGATTTTTGTCTAATATCTCAAAAATAAATTCACCACTTTTTATAGAAATTTCGTATTCTGATGAATATCCACCGTATGCTATTCCGATATTCTTCTTCATATTTCGCAAATGTAATTCATTATAGTAAAAGAAAATTAATGTGTTTAGTATATTTACTCTAATATATTGAATTAGTTATCTTAAAAACAGCTATTTAAATGAAAGAAAAAATTATAAAAATTATTAAAGCAATACTAAGAGTATTTTTAAAACTTTTGAAAAGCGATTCTATAATTAAACATTTTTTTGCTTCTAGTATAATTGTATTTATAATATTTTACTTTGCCTTCATCTCAGTTAAGATTTATACTAAACATAATAGATATATTGAAGTGCCTATCCTAAGTGGTCTTAATATAGAAGATGCAAATAAAATTTTAAAAAAGAAAAAATTAAAATTTGAAGTTTTGGATTCCTCTAAATACTTCTCTGAAACACCTGCTAATTCTATATTATCTCAAATGCCAGATGCTGGAGAATTTGTCAAGAAAAATAGGAAGATATATTTAAATGTTAATCCTTCTGACTATCAAAAAGTGTCAATCCCAAATATTATTCAAATAACAAAAAGAAATGCAGAATCAATTCTTAATGCTCTTGGTTTTGAAGTCTCTGGTTTTCAGTATGTAGATAATATTGGTAAGAATATGGTTTTAGAAGTTTTATATAATGGAGAGAAAATGAATATTGGTGATGCTATTGCAAGAGGGTCTAAACTTGAATTAATCCTTGGTAATGGAAAAAAATAAAATTAATGAAAATGAAATTGATCAGGAACTTCATGAACACTTTTCATTTAATGTAGATAAAGGACAAGAACCATTAAGAATTGATAAGTTCTTAATGAATAGAATTGAAAATGCAACAAGAAATAAAATTCAGAATGCTGCAAAGGATGGATATATTAGAGTCAATCAAAATCCAGTTAAATCCAGTTATAAGGTAAAAAAGGGAGATAAAATAAAAATTTTATTTACTCATCCACCTTATGAAAACCTTTTAACTCCTGAAAATATTGATTTAGATATAGTTTTTGAAGATGACTCAATTATAATAATTAATAAACCTCCAGGCCTTGTTGTTCATCCAGGTCATGGAAATTACTCAGGAACTTTAATTAATGGTCTTTTATATCACTTTAAAAATCTTCCTAAAAACTCATCTGATAGACCTGGTCTAGTTCATAGGATTGACAAAGACACTTCTGGTTTGATTGTAATTGCAAAAACAGAAAAAGCAATGACATTTCTTGTTAAGCAATTTTTTAATAAAACAGTTGAAAGAGAGTATTATGCATTAGTTTGGGGAGATGTTAAGAATGATTCAGGGGAAATTAATGAACCGATTGGAAGAAACCCAAAAAATAGATTACAAATGATTGTTTATAAGGACAGAGATGGTGGGAAAGAGGCTATAACCACTTATAAGGTCATAAAAAGGTTTGGATATGTGACTTTAATTAGCTGTAGGTTAAAAACTGGAAGAACTCATCAAATTAGAGTTCATATGAAATACTTAGGACATGTTTTGTTTAGCGATGGAAGGTATGGTGGAGACAAGATTTTAAAAGGAACAGTTTTTTCAAAATACAAACAGTTTGTTGAAAACTGTTTTGAGATTCTTCCTAGACAAGCCCTTCATGCTAAAACTATTGGCTTTATTCATCCAGAAACTAAAGAAAGTATTTCATTTGATTCTAAGATTCCAAATGATATAAGTCAAGTAATAGATAAATGGAAACTTTATTCTAAACATAAAAAATTATAAATTTGAATAAAATATGAAAATTCTAATATCACCAGCTAAGTCATTGAACTTTGAAGATAAAGTTCAAACATCAATTAATTCAAAGCCATTATTTCATAATGATGCAATTAAAATAAATAGTGAGCTAAAGAAAGAATCAATTGAGTCATTATGTGATTTAATGAGAATTTCTTCTAAACTTGGAGAATTAAACTGGACTAGAAATCAAGATTTTATTAAGGACTCTAATTATTCTAAACAAGCAATTTTTGCTTTTAATGGAGATGTGTATGATGGACTTGATATTAATAGTTTAGATAATGAGAAACATCAGCTAGTTAATAATATAATTAGAATTTTATCTGGACTTTATGGGATTTTAAAGCCTTTTGATCATATAAAGCCTTATAGATTAGAGATGGGATCAAAATTCTCAATAAATGGTAATAAAAATCTTTACGATTTTTGGAAATCTAAAGTTACCAATCAACTTAAAAGTGAACTTGCAGAAGATGAATTAATTGTTAATCTAGCAAGTAATGAATATTTCTCTGTTATTAACTCTAAAGAGGTTTCGAATAAAATTATTTCCCCTCAGTTTAAAGATTTTAAAAATGGCACTCTTAAAATTATTTCTTTCTATGCAAAAAAGGCAAGAGGTTTAATGTCAAGATTTATAATCGATAATAATGTTAAATCTGTTAATGAGATTCTAAGTTTTGACTCTGGCGGTTATTCTTATAGTAAGAGAGATACTGCTGATGAATTGAAACCTGTATTTATTAGGTAATTATTATAATTAATGATGACAAAAAAAATTCTATTTCTTTTCTTTTTATTTCAATTTGGATATAGTCAAGATCGACAATTAATTCAAGGAAAAGTAATATATAGAAATATAAATGTTGTAGCTGCAAATGTTATAAATAACACATCTCAAAGTACTACGATCACAGATGATCTAGGAGAATTTCAAATTTATGCAAAAGAAGGCGATGAAATTATTTTTTCTTCAGTTCAATATATCATTAGAACCGTGAGAGTAACTAATGAGATTATAAAAAATAAAAGATTAACTATACAAATAAATGAAAGGATACGAGAGTTAGATGAGGTTGTCATAACACCTGATAATACAGAAAAGTTTCTTGATCTTAAAGAAGAAGAATTCAAAGGTTTTGACTATGTAGCTGATAAATCAACCAAAGTTGAAAATACTTTAACTGAAACTAGGCAATTAAAATATGGTGTAGATTTTGTAAATATTATTAAGCTTTTAAAAACAATTATTGACTCAAAATCAGAAGAAGAAAAACAAAATCTTATAGCTAGTGAAGTTATTCCTTATTTATTTGAAGATGATTTTTTTACAGAGAGTTTACTCCTTGCTTCATCTCAAATCAATGAATTTTTAAACTATATAGATACAAGGCCTGGTGCAGTAGATGTTCTTCTTGAAAAAAACCAATTTTTATTAATTGACTTCCTTTTAAATGAAAGTGTTAGATATAAAGAAATTAATGAATGAAACTTCATCTTACATTAATTTTACTTTTATTAGGTGGATTCTTATTTTCTCAAGATAATCAAGAAAAAAAAGTTGTTGGATACATCCTTAATGATAACAACTTTTCTATTGAAGGGATTCATGTTTTAAATAATTCAAATGGTGAAGCAACAATTACAAATACTGATGGTAGGTTTTAGATAAAAGCAAGCCTTAATGATGAGATTATATTTTCAGGAATCCAGTTTACTAGAAAGAAGATATTATTAAACAAAGAATTATTTGATTCAATATTGTTAAATATTTATCTAGATGAATATGTAAATGAGTTAGATGAAGTTATTGTTAACTCAAGTGGTCTTTCAGGCAATATTTTAGATGATTTAAGAAATTCAGGTATTTCTAGAGAATATAATTTTGATGATTTTGGAATTCCTGGATTTAAAGGAATAAAGAAAGAAAGGATATTATCAACTAAAGAAGTAGCAACAAGGTTTTTATTAATGCCTTTAACTGGAGGAATGGATATAGAATTACTATACAATGCTATTTCAGGATATTATGATTTAAAAAGAAAGGAGATTGAATATAAAAATCAGCTATATATAACAGATCAAATAATTATCTTTTATGGAAAGAAATATTTTATTGATGAATTTAATTTATATGAAAATAAAATTCATGAATTTGTTAGTTCTGCTGTTCAAAATTATCCCTTAAATCAGAACTTTAAAGCTGGAAATCATTCATTAGTTTTAGAATATTTAAAAAAAAAATTTCAAGAGGTTGAATAATTAATTAGATTTGATATTAATATGATACTATTTATAAGTGGTGCAGAACTAGTTTTTGTTTTTTTTATAGTTCTTCTTGTTTTTGGAGCTGATAAAATTCCTTCTATTGCTAGAGGTCTAGCTAAGGGAATGACTCAGGTTAGGCAAGCTACTAATGAAATAAAATCTGAAATTCAAAAAAACACAAAATTTAAAGATCCATCAAAGAATATATCTAAAGAACTTAATGATAGTGTTGGGGATATTAAAAAAGACTTTGATGATATTACTGACTCAATAAAAAGAAATTTAAATTAATCTTGAAATAGAAACACCATCTCTGATAGGAATAATTATTGTTTCAAACCTCGTATCATTTTTTAATAACTGATTAAACCTATTTAAGATATCAGTTTCTAAATCATCTGTTTTAGATGGTTCTAGAACTTTTCCACTCCAAAGAACATTGTCTGAGATTAGAATACCTCCATTAACCATTTTTTTTGAAACAGATCTATAATACTCAATATAATTTTCTTTATCTGCATCAAGAAATACAATATCAAATTTTTCGTCTAATGTTTCAATTAGATCCAAGCCCTCACCATGTAGTTGAATAATTTTATCTCTATAACCGCTTTTTTCAAAATATTTATTCTGAAAATCAATTATCTCTTCATTTTTGTCTATTGTAATAATTTTCCCATCATCTGCTAATCCTTCTGCAAGGCATATTGTCCCGTAACCAGTATATGTTCCAATCTCTAAAACTCTTTTTGGTTTAATCATTTTTGATAAAAGACTTAAAATCCTTCCTTGTGGATGACCACTAAGCATTCTAGGCTGAAGGATTTTTTGATAAGTTTCTTTGGTTAATTCTTTAAGTAATTCTGGTTCATCTTCAGAATTTTTAATTACATAATCCATTATTTTTTTATCTACAAAATCCATTTTAAAGTCATTTTTTGTAAGGTGTCTTATGTTTATAAATATAAAGATTTTATTACTTTAGCCAAAGATTGGGTGATTAGCTCAGTTGGTTTAGAGCATTATCTTGACAGGGTAGGGGTCGGCAGTTCGAATCTGCCATCACCCACAAGACTTCACAGAGGATTGTGTAATTATTAATTCTTATATCGGAACTTTATAGGAACTTATTGAAGTTTTAAGTATGCTTTTTTTTTGCTTATATTAGAGAATTGAAGGCTCTTTTATTGGACTCATTTTGAAACATTCGTGAAAATGAAACTAATTTAAGGGCTTTCTTTATTTTTACTTATATTAGAGAATAGAAAGCTCTTTTATTAGAATCCTTTCCAAATTAATCACTCCAATCTAGAAACTAATTAAAGGGCTTTTTCTTTGTTTATAGAATGTCAATATAAATCAGTTTAATTTAGTTAATTGATAATTCAAAAAATATCCTTCGTAAACCCTATAAATAGGGTAGTGTTCTTTCTTGACAGGGTAGGGGTCGGCAGTTAGAATCTGCCATCACCCACAAGACTTCACAGAGGATTGTACAATTAGGAAAATAACTAATCTGAAGTTTATCTGAAGTTAATAAGTGATAAATTTTTGACTAAATTTATAGTTATGAAAAAAATATTT
>Ga0208879_1000145_pt1 | contig 75675 bp, 67 predicted proteins | sample Knorr_S15_td_Bot_FD_185605 | JGI IMG/M metagenome (GOLD analysis project Ga0208879, IMG submission 185605) | Marine microbial communities from Southern Atlantic Ocean transect - Knorr_S15_td_Bottom_ad_5009_LV_A (SPAdes) (version 2) | ecosystem: Environmental > Aquatic > Marine > Oceanic | place... | reverse complement strand
TCTTCGCGAATTGGGATTACCATTTAGAGTATTAAGATTATGTGGAGGCGACATCAGCTTCACCTCTGCCCTTACCTACGATTTCGAAGTGTTCTCGGCAGCGCAAGAACGTTGGTTAGAGGTAAGCTCGGTTTCTAATTTCGAAAGCTACCAAGCAAATCGTTTGAAACTACGCTATAAAGACGGAGATAAAAAAACTAAATTGTGCCATACCCTAAACGGAAGCTCATTGGCTTTACCGCGTGTATTAGCTGCTTTAATTGAGAATAATCAAGAGCCCGATGGAATTCGTATTCCTGAGGTATTGATTCCTTATTGTGGTTTCGACAAAATCTAAACTCAAGCGGCATAAGTCTATAAATAATAAACCCTCCTGAATAATCGAGAGGGTTTATTATTATTTGAATTGTAAGCTGACTTACTCATACTTAAATCTCTTCCTCACGGTTCCATCATCAAATACATCAATGACTTGTCCTGTGTAGTCTCTTGAAATCTCTCTACCTAACACATCTATTGTTCTGACAAGAGTTTTTCGAGTACTTAATAGCTCCTCAATCCCAATACCCTCTACATAAAAAGTGTCTATGGCACTAATGGTTTCTCCACAATATGGTGCGGTTAATTCTATTGCGTAAGCACCATTATTATCAAAGTTTATTTGAGGGCTTATTTCACTGCTCATATCTCCATTTGAAAACCACCAATTCAAGTCATTTACTTGGGTTCCTATATTCTCAAAAAGGACACCCCCAGGGCTTCCCTCATCTATAAGCTCGGAGCTTATATTTAATTCTGGATAAACCGGGTAACCCTGACAATCTGCGCCTAGCACCCAAGTACACTGTAATAGACTTCCTATAGTTGTATAATCAAATAAATCCCCAGCCATTAAAATCCCAATTTCATTCTCGGGTGTATCTATTAATTCTAAATCATAAAGGGTGAATCTATCTTGATTACTTAGATTTCCATGGTAAATCCGCTCCCATTCTAGCCCTGTGGTTAAGTTATATTTTAACACTCCACTTTCTCTAAAACCTGTAGGGTCTGATACAGCCTCACTGTGTTGATGAAATAATATATAGATGTCATCACCCGCTATTTCAAGATCATAAACTATAAAATCATTTTTAAATTCTGAGCTGTACAATTCTTCTGTCAACCCTCCATTCGAGTTTAATAATACTAGTTTTAATTTTCGTAAGGGATAGAATAGATCATCATCTAAGGCTTTTGCATAAGCAAAAAGGTAAGTACTATCATTTATAGGATAGGCTATGCCATGCCCATGTTGGTAATTATTCCCAAAGGTTTGTTCCCATTCTACATTTCCTACACTATCAATTTTAACAATTAAAGGATTCCAATTGTGATATCTCCCACCGCTTAAAATGTAACCTCCATCATTGGTCGCTTCTGTAAATAATATTCGGTCATTTTTGATTTCATCGCCATAAATGAATTCGGAATTTATATTCCCCAAAGAATCAACAAATGCATACCAAATATCTTCGTCATCATCATCTTCACCTAGTTGATTTTTGACTCCTCCGGTTATCAGGTAGCCATTCTTGTGTTTGGCTATACTGTGCAGGCCAAAAACATGTTCATATTGTTGCTCCCATTCAAATTCTAAATTTGAATTGAATTTAATTAAATGAGCATTACAATCATGCCATGCAACTATGAATCCTCCATCATTTGCACGAATTACATTATCTGCCAAATGCGGGTAAATCGAACAACCATTAACTGCTAATGAGTCTGCCTTTAAGAGTTCTCCGCTGTAATCAAACTCTCTTAACACTATCATTTCTCCTTGATTAATATTGTTTACATCATAGATATATGTAACACTAAAAGTAAAATAGGATTCATCTCCAATAATGATGTCTGAACATATTTCACCACTTAAATTTTGATTGTAAATCTCATTATGGTAGTATTCTTGCGCATTTAAAGTAATACTGCCCAAAACCAAAAAAAAGTAAAAGAACTGTTTCATAAAATTTATAATTTAAGAATAGCTCGCCTCCTTGGAAGCGAGCTATTAATATACTTATTTTTGAATAGATATATTCATTCAAATATGAACTCGCATTCACCTACTTCTTTTATGTAGAAAAAGAGCAAAACGTTAACATCAAAATTCAACTATTTTGTACTGAGAATGAAAAAATGAGATTATTTAGCCTTATTCACAATTTAAAAGATAGCCCAGTACAACTATTGGGGAAGAATAAAATAAACACATTGCGGTCAAAAAAAGCTTAAAAAATAAATTCCATCTAATTATGCAGAAAACATAAAATCAAATAAATTACCTTAGCACATCTTCTAGTTTTTATGCATAAAAAAAGTTTCACATACCTCCTTACGATTTTACTTTTTGGCTCTTGCCAAGAAGTGAATATCAATAGAGAATTAAATAATTCTGCTGTACTCGACTCCGTGCTACAGGAGCAGTACCGATCCTTCGAGTTAATCGATAGCTTACAGGTATTGGAGTATAGCGATAAGGTGAGGCATCGGATTTCGATGTTGAAATCTCCTTTGCTAAGCGATTTTCAAAAGCAGTGGTTACACTACGAACAATTGGGGTATGAAAAGGTAGAATTAGATCTTTTGCAGATGAATCACATCATGGATTCTATCAAAGGAGAGTATTCCTTTTCCAGAAAACAAATTCTGAACTTACAGGAAGATTTGATTCACCGACAATTGAGCAAGGAACAGTTTCAAATCTATTTCACACAAGAACAAAAAGCCATTGCCAATTTAACCCTCAAAAGTGGCGACTTACGGAAGCGTTATCATTCGGCAATTCGTACCTTTGACTCGCTTGATTTAAAACTAAAATCGGTCTTACAACAGCTCGATTCGCTGAGCGCGAAATAAAAATAATTCATGAAGAATTTCTTATTCCTTTGGCTTCTTTGCTTGTGCTTTCCGCTGGGAATAATGGCGCAAAATGGGCAGGATGAACAATTAGCCAAGCAATTTTTCAAATCGGGCTCCTACCAAAAAGCCAGCGAATTGTATGAAAAGCTTTATAAAAAATACAAGTCGAGTAATTACTATAACTATCTTTTCGATTGCTATATAGCCCTCAACGAGCTTGACGAGGCTAAAAAACTGACTAAAAAGTATAGTAAAAAATACAAGAATAACCCAACGAGCATCATCGACCTTGGGCATATTCATCAAATTGGAGGTCACCCAAAAAAGGCTGAGCAAAGTTTTGAAGAAGCTTTAGAGCTTATTGAAAAAAGACCTCAATATGTTGCTACAGCAGCTAACCGGCTTTATAAATACCTATATTTCGACTTCGCCATTAAGGCTTATAAAATTGGACTTCACGATCCAGCAAAGAGTAATTATCATTTTCAGATAGCCCGCATTTACGGACAGATGAGCGATATGGAAAACATGTACTCAAACTATCTAGAGCTCTTATCGGTAAACTATGGATACCTGCAAAGCGTGAAAAATGCAATTGCTAGAACCATTAGCCAAGACTCGGAACAAGAGAATAATATTCTCCTAAAAAAGCTGCTTCTAAAACGAGTTCAAAACAATAATGAGGAAGCTCTAGCCGAATTATTGATTTGGTTATTTGTTCAGGAGAAAAATTTCGACGCTGCATTCGATCAAGAAAAATCATTGGATCAAAAGTTGGGCTTAAACCAAGAAAAAGTATTCAAGCTGGCATCCATTTGTCGTAAAAATGAAGCTTATTCTACAGCTATTGATTGTTACCAGTATATTCTAAATACAGAAGGTTCACCTTATTTTTTGGATGCTCAGCTGGAAATTCTATCCGTAAAAAAGGAGCAGCTTTCAAACAATCCAGGAACTAGTAAAGAGCAGTGGTCTGAACTGAAAAGTGAATATGTACTTAGCTTTAACAGTTTAGGGAAAACTTCTTATACCATACTTCTATTGCGCGATTTGGCTCAAATTGAAGCCTTCCGTCTGCACGATATTAAATCTGCTTCTGCAACAATACAGGAAGCATTAGCAATTAATACTGCGAGCCCCGAAGATAAAGCTGCTTGCAAATTGGTTTATGCCGACATCCTTCTTTTACAAAATGAAATTTGGGATTCCATTCTCCTTTACTCACAAGTAGACAAAGAGTTTAAGCATGATTTACTCGGTCATGAAGCCAAATTCAGAAGAGCAAAAATATCCTACTATCAAGGTGATTTCGATTGGGCGCAAGCTCAATTAGATGTATTAAAAGCTTCTACTTCAAAACTGATTGCCAACAATGCCATGGAACTGTCCTTATTAATTCAAGACAATTTGAATTTGGACACCACCACAGTAACCATGCAGATTTTTGCTCGTGCTGATTTACTCATTTACCAGAATAAGCTAGATGAAGCATACACGAGCCTCGACAGTATTATTACGGATTATCAAGGTCATTCGCTCATCGATGAATGTCTATTTCGTCAATACGAGATTCGCACAGTGCAAGATCGCATAGAAGATGCTGCAGAATTATTAGAGCAGATTATTCAATTCTACAGTTTTGACATTCTAGCTGATGATGCAAAATATGCATTGGCTAAATTGCAAGAGAATTATTTCAGAAGACCTGAAGAAGCCCTCAAGCTCTATCAGGATATTATCACCAATCATCAAGATAGCTTTTTTCTGGCCGAGGCTCGGAAACGCTTTCGTATTTTAAGAGGAGAATAGCTATGATTATTTACAATGTCACAGTCAATATAGAGGAGAGTGTAGAGCAGGAATGGTTGCAGTGGATGAAGGATACACATATTCCAGATGTGATGAAAACGGGTATGTTTCTATCCAGTAAAATGACTCTTGTATTGGTGGAGGAGCAAATGGGTGGTAAAACCTACTCTATTCAATACACCTGCAAGAGTAAAGAAACTCTTGATGAATATGAGCAAAATTATGCTCCAGCATTACAGAAAGATCACAATGATAAATATCAAGGTAAATTTGTTGCCTTCAGAACCTTATTAGAAGTCATTCACGAGCTATAGTCAGCATGAGAAAAGTAAAAGCAAAAAAACACTTAGGACAACATTTCCTACGAGATTTGTCTATAGCAAGAGCCATTACCGACGCCTTGAGTGGCGAGGGCTACGATGATGTAATTGAAGTTGGGCCCGGAATGGGAGTGCTAACTCAATACTTGGTCAAAGAAAAGTTTACGACCCATTTAATTGAGCTTGATAGAGAATCAGTAACTTACCTACAAGCAAGTTACCCACATCTTAGTCAGAACATACACTCAGCCGATTTCCTGCACTTAAAGCTTGAGACTATTACCCCTAAGCCTTTTGCCCTCATTGGTAATTTCCCATACAACATCTCCAGTCAAATACTTTTTAAAGCACTCGACTATAAAGAGCAAATACCCGAAATTGTAGGTATGTTCCAAAAAGAAGTTGCTGAGAGAATTGCCAGTGGTCCTGGAAATAAGAAATATGGGATCATCAGTGTCTTACTTCAAGCCTACTACGATATTGAATATTTATTCACGGTTAATGCAGATGTTTTTGACCCACCACCAAAGGTGAAATCAGGAGTTATTAGACTGAGAAGAAATGGTAAAAAGAAACTAGACTGTAACGAGAGTTTTTTTAAGAAAGTAGTAAAACAAGCTTTCAGTCAAAGAAGAAAAACTTTGCGAAATTCATTAAAACCTCTACTCATAGATAAAACTTTTGACGACCCACTATTGACGCTAAGAGCAGAGAGACTGGGAGTAGAAGAATTTGTGTATCTTACAAACCAGCTTGAAAGTATGCAATCATGAAGTTTGAATTAACAAAAGAATTCCTCCAGGAAATCACCGAAAAATTAGCGCGTCAGGAACTCAAAGAGGTGAAAGATGAGCTTTCGGAACTACACAGGGCCGACGTCGCAGAGATTCTGGAAGAACTGACTGATGAGCAGGCAAAAATTATATTTGATCTCTTTGAAGATGAAGAATCGGCAGAAATATTAATTGAGCTCGATGACGAACATCGTGAAACGGTTCTTGAAGATCTTTCCTCGCAAGAGATTGCCGAAGAGCTAATTGAAAACCTAGATTCCGATGATGCTGCCGATGTAATTGCAGATCTTCCTTCAGGAAAAAAAGAGGAAGTACTCTCTCATATCGAAGATATCGAGCACGCTAGTGACATCGTCGACCTACTTTCATATCCAGAAAATACTGCTGGTGGTTTAATGGCTAAGGAGCTCATTCAGGTGAATGAAAATTGGAGCGTTTTACGCTGTGTTCGCGAGATGCGGAAACAAGCGGCAGATGTTGACAAAGTGTACACTATTTATGTGGTTGACGAAAATGATGTTTTAAAAGGAACTCTATCGCTTAAAAAATTACTTCTAGCTCCCGAGAAAAGTTATATAGAAAAAATATACAACGAGAAAGTAATCTCTGTGAAGGCCAACTACGACGATGAAGAAGTTGCCAACATAATGGATAAATACGACTTGATTGTACTTCCTGTAATTGATGATCTGAATAGATTGATCGGTAGAATCACCATTGACGATGTAGTGGATGTGATGAAGGAAGAGGCTATGGAAGATTACAATAAGGCTTCTGGTATTTCCGAACAAATTGATTCTTCAGATAGCATCGCAACCATGACTCGAGCTCGTTTGCCATGGCTCCTAATCGGATTGATGGGAGGTATTATGGGCGCTCAGGTAATTGGTCTTTACGACATTAAAAACAATATACAATTAGCATTATTTACTCCCTTAATTGCAGCAATGGGTGGTAATGTAGGAGTACAATCGGCAGCAATCATTGTTCAGGGTCTGGCAGGAAACACACTAGGTATGGACTCTCTTAGCGAACGACTGCTTAAAGAATTGGGAATTGCTTTATTAAACGGGCTTATCTGTTCTGGATTAATAATGCTCATCACTTATATGCTGGGTTACCCAAGCGCTATATTTCTTACTGTAAGTATTTCGCTGATGGCAGTAATCATATTTGCCGCGCTCTTTGGAACATTTGTACCATTAACTTTGAACAAATACAAGATTGATGCAGCCTTAGCTACTGGCCCATTTATTACTACTATTAACGATGTATTAGGCTTATTTATCTACTTCTCTATTGCCAAGTTATTCATGAACATTTAAACAAATGAAAGTACTTTTTCTTGATATCGTTCATCCAATTTTAGAAGAAAGACTTCTGAAAATGGGCTTTGATTGCGAGCATGATTTCAGTTCGTCGAGGGAAGATATTTTAAAAAAAATAAGCGCATATGATGCTCTCGTAATTCGCTCGCGATTTCCAATTGACAAAGAATTCATTGAACAAAGTGCTCATCTAAAATTCATTGCTCGCTCAGGTGCCGGACTAGATAACATAAATTGCAAAGAGGCTAAAAGAAAAAATATTATCCTCATTTCGGCCCCAGAAGGAAATAGGCAAGCTGTAGGTGAACATTCTTTGGGGATGATTTTAAGCCTATTCAATCGACTATCGATTGCAGATAAAGAAATCCGCTTTGGAAAATGGAGGCGTGAGAGAAATAGGGGTGTAGAGCTCTCTGGTAAAACCATCGGTATTATTGGCTATGGTCATATGGGTACATCCTTCGCAAAATGTCTTCAAGGCTTCGACTGCGAGGTATTAGCCTATGACAAATACAAGAAGAACTATGCGAATGAAAGTGCCTGCGCTTCAAGCCTAGAAGAAATTCAAGAAAAAGCAGATGTTATTAGTATCCACATTCCTTATTCACAATCAACGCACCACTATTTTAACACCGACTTCATCGATAAAATGAAGCATCCTTTTTACATAATAAATACTTCACGTGGGAAAGTTGTCGACACATCTGAATTGGTGAAAGGACTTAAATCTAAAAAAATTCTGGGCGCTTGCTTGGATGTTTTGGAGTACGAAGAATCTAGATTCGCTAATATGTTCGACCAAAATATGCCACCGGCTTCTAAATATTTAGTGTCGAGCGAAAATGTATTGTTGAGCCCTCATGTGGCTGGCTGGACAGTAGAATCATATGAGAAATTATCTAGCGTTTTAGCCGATAAGATTCAAGCGGAGTTTGGAGGGTAGACGAAGGTAAATTGCAAACTTAGAACTGTCAACTAGTGGCTGTTCACTTATATAATACCTGAATAGTAGATCTATTTTTCTGACTAAGCAAGACTTCTTTACCTTCTAATAAGGAATCAACATCTCCATTTTTATAGTGACGAACGGTCAGTAAGTCTAATCCACTATCGTATTTCACATTAAACTCTTTGCGCAATTCTTCAACGAGAGATTCAATTAGTAAATCGTCTACATCAAGCGCAAAAGAACAGGAAACTGCAGAATTTTGAAGCAAATTTACTTTGGCATTATACTTTGCTAAAACTAAGAATATCGATGAGAGGTGCTTTTCAACGATGAAATCTAAATCGCTAGCAGAAACAGATAATAAGGTTTGATTTTTCTTAAGAATATAAAATGCTGTTTCTGGCTTGGTAGCCTCTCCTTCGGCAATCCATGTACCTTTTTCATCTGGCGATACAAATGAGCGAATTTCTAAGGGAATATTATTTCTCTTTAGGGGTTGTAATGTCTTTGGATGAATTACAGAAGCCCCATAAAAAGCAAGTTCTATTGCCTCTTGACAGGAAATTGAATCCAACTTTTGTGGCTTCTCAAAATAGCGAGGATCGGCATGCAACAATCCTGGTACATCTTTCCAAATCACCAATTTTTTCACCTTTAATACCGTCGCAAAAATAGCAGCACTATAATCTGAGCCCTCTCTTCCGAGAGTAGTGGTAAAGTTTTCTGAAGTACAGCCAATAAAACCTTGAGTGATAGTGAGCTTATCGCCTTTGACCATTTTAAGAATTAATTTTTCACTTAATTCCCAATCAATATTAGCAGCTTGGTGCTGATTATCAGTTTTGATAAGATCGCGAGCATCTAACAAATTATTTTCAATACCTACTTCATTTAGATAGGCACTCACTATATTAGTAGACAATAGCTCTCCAACAGAAACTATCTGATCGTATTCGTAGGGATATTCAGGGCGAGGTTCGTCTTCGAGTGCCCATTCAATTTCAACAAACAAATTGTTCACCGCATCAAAAACTGGGTGCCCTTTCTGAAATAATTCTTCTAAAATATTCTGATGAAAGGCTTTAACTAGCTTCAATTTATCGAAGGTATCATCTTGTTTTAGATAAAATGATCGAGCGACTTCTTCAAGCCCATTGGTAGTTTTACCCATAGCGGAAATCACCACCAATGGATGGTCATCCTGGTAAGATTTAAGAATTGTTGCCAGGTTTTTAACGCCTTGTGCATCCTTTACTGATGCTCCACCAAATTTGAATACTTTCATGCTGTGAATTTCAACAAAAAAAATGAATCAATGAATTAGATAGCCATAAAAAAAGCCTACTCTATCGAGTAAGCTTTAGTGCGGATAGAGGGAGTCGAACCCACACACCTCACGGCACTAGATCCTAAATCTAGCGTGTCTACCAATTCCACCATATCCGCTTGGTAAATCCATAGCCCTTTCGACCTATGCGGTTGCAAATGTAAAACTATTTTCATTTTTGTCCACCAAAAAAATACTTTTTTATTCTCTTTTTCACATTGCAAGGCAAGCACCTAATCCCTACATTTGTTTTTCTCATAAAAACGATATGCTTACACTCGACCCAAAAGAATTAAGTACGAAAGACTTACACGGATACCTACTCGGATCGGTAGGCCCAAGACCTATCGCCTTAGCAAGTACAGTTGATAGCGAAGGAAGGGCTAACCTTAGCCCTTTCAGCTTTTTTAATGTTTTTAGTGCCAACCCTCCAATTGCCATATTTTCTCCAGCTCGTAGGGTGCGAAACAACACCACTAAACATACGCTCGAAAATGCGCGCATTAGCAAAGAGGTAGTGATTAATGTGGTGAGTTACGATATCGTAGAACAAACTTCCTTGTCGAGCACAGAATATGCCGAGGGTATAAATGAATTTGTGAAAGCAGGATTCACTCCAATCAAATCGGATTTAGTAAAACCTTTTAGAGTAAAAGAGTCTCCAGTACAAATGGAGTGCATTGTAAAAGAAATAGTTTCTTTAGGAGACGAAGGTGGTGCTGGGAATCTGATTATCTGTGAGATTGTTAAGATGCATGTTTGTGAAAGCATATTGGACTCGAATAATAAAATAGATCCTCACAAAATTGATTTGGTAGGGCGTATGGGCGGCGACTGGTATTGTCGTGCTTCGGGTGAATCTATTTTTGAAGTCCAAAAGCCAAATCTCAAAATTGGTATCGGTTACGACCAAATTCCTTCCCGAATTCGCAACAGCTTTATCCTTAGTGCAAACGACATTGCGAAGCTGGGGAATATTGAAAAAATTCCTTCGGCTGAAGAGGTGGATAATTTCAAAGAAAATACGGATATTGCACATATCTTACACACAGCTATGGATGATGAAGAAGCTCGTGAAGATTTGCACCATCACGCTAAAAGCCTATTAGAAAACAACCAAGTTGAAGATGCTTGGAAAACCCTATTAATCGATAAACTAAACCGAGTATAATGAGCAATTTATCTGTAGAAGGAAAATTAAAACGCATTAGTGCTGAGCAAGTAATCAGCGACCGTTTTAAGAAGAGAGAGTTTTGTATCGAAACTGAAGAACAATACCCTCAAGTATTACAATTCCAATTGACGCAAGACAAAACAAACTTAATCGACCAATTTAGTGTAGGTGATAAAGTTGAAATCTTTTTCAACTTACGTGGTAGAGAATGGCAAAAAGACCCTTCTGCTGAAATCCGCGTATTCAACACTTTGGATGCATGGAGAATTCAAAAAGTAGAAGCAATGCCTGCTGCTGATGCTCAAGCTATGGCAAGTGCAGAGCCTATTGCTCCTGCTAGCGAAGCTGACGATTTACCATTCTAGAAATAGAGCTTTATAAAATTAAAATCCTTCTCGAATACTCGAGAAGGATTTTTTTGTGCATTATTTTACAAAGATATACTAAGGAAAGCCGAATGATAATCTATCTGCTTAGCCCACAATTATAATTAATCCCATTTTCAAATTAGCAAATTCTCAAATCGAATAATCTCAAGATTGTTTAAATTTAATATTTTAGTGTTTTAAATCCTCCTATATGAAGTTCGCTAACACCATCGAAAAAGCCTTTCGAAATTTCCTTCCCAGTCCTTTTACAATAGCAATACTACTTAGTTTAGTAAGTATAGCTCTTGCTTTGGTATTAACGGGCTCTTCCGAAAAGGGAACTGGTGAACATCTATTGGAGGTCTTAACTTATTGGGAACAGGGTTTATGGAATAAATCGCTCATGGTTTTTGCCATGCAGATGATGTTGATGTTGGTTTTAGGTCATGTGTTGGCGCTTAGCACTCAGGTTAATAAGCTCATAAACTATATGACTAATTATTGCCGAACAACTGCTCTAGCAGCTTTTTGGGTTTGCCTATTAACGCTTATTGTTAGTTTATTTAATTGGGGATTGGGATTAATCTTCGGAGCAATATTCGCACGAAAAGTGGCAGAGAACGCTCAAGCTAAACAATGGCCTCTACATTACCCTATAATCGGTGCTTGTGGCTATTCGGGATTAATGGTTTGGCACGGAGGTCTCTCGGGCTCGGCTCCAGTGAAGGCAGCCGAACAAGGCCACATACACGAATTGATGTCGGGAATTTATTCTGAAACCCAATTGGCACTCCTGCCCGACTCTATTTCCTTTTCAGAAACGGTATTCTCTTCCATGAATATTAGTCTTTCAATTGTGCTGTTAGTCATCCTCCCCTTGTTCATGTATTTTATCGGCAAGAAAAGTAAGGCGGCTACTTATGAGTTAAAAGCAATTGCATTCACTGAGGAGGAACAGACTATAAGTGGAGCTGAACGATTAGACTACTCGAAAATACTCGCCTATTTTATTGGCTTTGGAATTTTAGGCTTTGCCTATTATAAGGCTGTCATTATGCCAGAAACTTTTAGCTTAAGTTTCATCAATCCGAACTTTATCAATTTTAGTTTATTGGGATTGGGGATAGTCTTACACGGAAACTTCAACAGATTTTTAAAAGCTGTTGACAAAGCGATTGGAGGATCAGCAGGAATACTAATTCAGTTTCCTTTGTATTTTGGTATTATGGGTATTATGAAACATTCGGGAATGGTAAATATATTCTCAGAGTTTTTTGTGAGTATTTCCAATGAACATAGCTTTCCAATCTTCACATTCATCAGCGCAGGAATTGTAAATATATTTGTTCCTAGCGGTGGTGGTCAATGGGCGGTACAAGGGCCTATTATTATTGAAGCCTCTCAACAATTGGGGGTAAGCTTAGCAAAAAGCATTATGGCTCTGGCTTATGGCGACCAATTAACGAATATGCTTCAACCCTTTTGGGCTTTACCGCTTTTGGGGATTACAGGTTTAAAAGCAAAACAGATTTTACCCTATACCCTCCTATTGATGTTGGTGGGAGCACTCATATTTATTGGGGGATTATTATTGTTTTAGACTCTGGAAACAGTCGTGCAGTCGTGCAGTCAAAATAATAATAATGAGGGTTGCATCTCATGAATACTAACCTACCAACTTACTCATATACTTTTTCAACTCAAAACTGTCTGAGAGTGGTTCACTATTTAGGCTCTAACATCCCACTTATCTCGGAGCATATTCCCTAAGAGCATAAAGGCTAAAACCAAGAGCATAATTGCCATTCCAGGAGCAACAGCCAAATAAGCTTTATCGAGGATAATATAAGAGTAATGATCTTTAATCATTGCCCCCCATGAAGGTGTTGGAGCTTGGGCGCCGATTCCTAAAAAGCTCAGGCCTGCCTCTATCAAAATAGCTGAAGCAAAGTTTGCGGCCGATATAACAATTATTGGGCTGATGATATTTGGAAGGATGTGTTTAAACATAATTCGAAAATCGCCAAAGCCTAAAACTTTAGCCGCTTGGATGTATTCCATTTTCGAAAGACTCAAAACCTGCCCTCTAACCACACGAGCTACTTCAACCCACATGGTTAATCCAACTGCAATAAACACTTGCCATATACCCTTCCCAAGGGCTAAACTAATGGCTATTACCATTAAGAGTGTTGGTATAGACCAAACCACATTGATCAACCACGAAATACATCTATCGACCCAAGAGCCGTAGTATCCTGCCAAGAGCCCTAAAGTGATTCCGATAATTAGAGAAATGAATACTGATATTAAACCTACAGCTAAAGATATTCTAGATGCGATAATGATTCTACTAAGTAAATCCCTTCCGTATTTATCAGTCCCTAGATAAAAGGTCTTGGTTTCCAAATAATCATCTTTGGAGAACAATTTATCTAACTGAAGAACCTTTTCATATTCTTGACTATATCCAAAAGGCACATAATACAAGAGCTCATCCTCCAATCGAACAGAAGAGATAGGCATTGTTTTATACGCTTTCTCTTCACCGTATAATAATCTATCAATTAAGCTGGCCTCCTCAATCTTTAATCGTTTTAGCTTAATGAAGTCTACCTCGGCTCCAGGTCGCTTGGTGGTGAGCTCTAAATGCATGCTATTCGCATTTGGACTAGAGTCGGGAGCAATAAAATAAGCGAATAGGGCCACGAGGGCACAAAATGAAATAATGGCCACCCCTATATTGCCTGGAATATGTTTTAAGGAATTCTTCAACTCTTGAAAGATAAATTTTTTGAAAATATAAATAGCATTCAAGGCTTGTGCTTAATGTGTATATTGCTTTGGATTAAAACAAAGATAAGATTTCAGTTGAAAGAAGAGAAGATCATTTTAGGTATTGACCCTGGAACAAGCATCATGGGTTTTGGCATCATCAAAAAGAAGGGAGATAAGATGGAGATGATTATGATGGATGTGCTTATCATGAATAAGATTAAAGACCATTATTTGAAGCTTCAAAAAATCTTTGCAAAGACTTTGGCAATTATTGATGCCTATCACCCTGATGAAGTAGCTCTTGAAGCTCCTTTCTTTGGGAAGAATGTTCAATCGATGTTGAAGCTCGGAAGAGCTCAAGGGGTTGCCATGGCAGCATCCCTACAAAGAGATATTCCAATTACCGAATATGCTCCGCGAAAAATAAAGATGGCAATTACCGGTAAAGGAACAGCATCAAAGGAACAAGTAGCTGGTATGTTACAACATATGCTCGATATTAAAGAAGCTCCAAAATACTTAGATGAATCGGATGCTTTAGCTGTTGCTGTTTGCCATGCTCTACAAAAGAGCCCAGCTGCAGGAGGTCAAAAACACAGCTCATGGTCAGCATTCATTAAGGGCAATCCAGGTAGGGTGAAATAAAAAAGACTCGAAAACACATAATGTCTCGAGCCTAAAATATTGTACTTACACTTCCCTTAGAATGCAGCGCTTATCTTATCTGATATAGCTATCATCTCACTTGCTTCCAGTTTCAATTTTGGTCTAGTGAAATTAATATCCTCAACCGATTGCAATGGAATTAAGTGAATGTGTGCATGAGGCACTTCTAATCCGATAACAGCAATTCCTACACGCTCACAAGGCATGGTCTTTTTAATGGCTTTAGAAACCTCTTTCGCAAAAGACCAAAAGTTGCGGTACTCTTCATCCTCAACATCGAAAATATAATCAGTCTCCTTTTTGGGGATAACCAATACATGTCCTTTAGCCAAAGGGGAAACATCCAAAAAGGCTAAAAAGTTATCATTTTCGGCGATCTTATAAGAAGGTATTTCTCCTTGTACAATCTTTGTAAAGACACTTGCCATTAACGAGAGATTTCTACTATTTCGAATTTAACGATTCCTGAAGGTACTTGAATTTCGGCAATATCGCCAACTTCTTTACCCAAAAGACCTTTACCAATAGGAGAGTTTACCGAAATTTTTCCAAGTTTAATATCGGCTTCAGTGTCCGCTACTAAAGTATAAGTCATCTCAACACCGTTATTGGTGTTCTTAATTTTAACAGTTGAAAGTACCAAGACCTTTGAAGCATCTAATTGCGACTCGTCGATTAAGCGCGCATTCACAAACTTCTCTTCGAGTTTAGCAATCTTCATCTCCAACATACCTTGCGCCTCTTTGGCCGCATCGTATTCAGCATTTTCCGACAAATCACCTTTGTCGCGTGCTTCACCAATTTGGTTAGAAATACGAGGTCTCTCAACAAATCTCAAATGTTCTAGTTCCTCTTTCAACCGCTGCAATCCCTCTTCTGTATAATATGAGAATTTAGACATAATAATCTTGTTTTGTGTTTTACTAATAACGCAAAAAGAAGACCACAATGGGTCCTCTTTCTGCGAAGAATGTAAGATTTTCCCTTCTCAGGGAAAAAATTATAGTGTTATATGTACCCCTAAAGCGTGAGGTGATGCTAATGGATCTGAATGTCTGTAAGAGTAATCAATTCCAAAATCAGTACCATTACCTAAAGGTAACTCAAGTGAAAAACCACCATTAATACCTGTAAAGGTAGTAGTGCTTCCATTGTCGAATCCGTCAACTACTCCATCTTCATATACATAACCAAAGCGTAGCATTAAGTAGCTCTTATAAGCGTACTCAGCTCCAATACCATATTGATCTTTAGTAAATGAATTAGAAGTAAAGTTCCCCGCCATTGTTAGACGATGATCTTGTGCTAGATCAATATCATAAGAAGCACCAATATTTAATAATGAAGGTAATTCAAATGCTTCTGAACGAAGCTCATACGTTTGATCGTATTCAGAACCAAATACCTCGTCGTTAGTCAAACGAATATCATCTCCATCACCTTCATATTGTAATCTCGGTCCTACATTTTTCAATGCAATACCAAATTTAATATGACGGCGAACACCAGTAATATATTGGATACCTGCATCCAAAGACATTCCCGAAGCTTTTAAATCAGAAATAGACTCTGAAATCATTCTTACCGTAGCACCACCGGAAATGTTATCGGTAAATTTCTTAGCATAAGAAATACCAATATTCATATATCCAGGAGAATAAGTAGCTCCAGTACCTTCAGGTTGTTCTTCGGTAGTAATAGGAATATCGCCAAAGTCCATAGACATTACTGATAAACCTAAAACGCCTGTATCACCAATTTTTTTAGCGAAACCAAAAGCACTTATATTAATGTCGGCAAACCACGAGGTGCTTGCGAAAATTAATTCCATGTTTTCTGTTCCGGCCAAACCGGCAACGTTTAAAAATGTGGCTTCTAAACCTTGAATGTTAGCAGTATTAATACCGCCCCATCCTGAGGAACGAACCCAAGGATTAATTAATAGCTCTGAAGCTCCGGCTTGACCCGAACGCTGCTCATTACCTGCTGATGCACTAGTAGAATACAGTGACATCACTCCTATAAGAAGAGCTTGAAACAGATGCTTTGTATATTTGTTCATAACCATAGTCGTATGAAATTTAGTCTTTAACAATGTTTCTACTAGAATGAATCTAAGTCAATTGGACGAAGCGAACCAAACCACTTCAAGACCTTTTCACCTAAATCTCCAGCATCAATATGAATGATATAAACTCCGGAAGCAATTGAGATTCCAGAATCATTTTTAAGATCCCAATTCCAACCTGTCACGTTAACTTCACTATCAAGTTTTTCTTGACGAACGAGTGTACCGCCTACATTATAGATAGAAATCGTACATGTCTTAGGTAAGTTCGTAAGCTTAACCCTGTGATCTAACTGACCTGTTTCGTAGTTCGAACCACCATAATAGGGGTTCGGCACTACTTTGATAAGATCTAGAGCATTTTTAGCTGTAGTCACATCATTAAGAACAGTTTGAATCTCATTCGTATTGAATGTTAACCAAGGGTAAGCTTCATCTTCATCTTCTTGACAGGGAAGATACTCATCGTAAGCCTTAGAAACTCTAAGTTTAACAGTGATATCACCATCGCTTACAGCTGCTCCTTCTTCAGTTAATACAGGAATTGTTACCCATCCTGCATCAGCAAAAACTTTACGTTTTTTATTGTTTGAAGACATCCCTATAAGGTTACTATAATGCTCGTGTTGAGTTTCGTCAGCACCTGCATAAGTCGACTTCATAATGTATAAATAATGACGTCCACCAAACACTGCATAATCCACATTTTGTTCCTGCGGAAGCGTCAAACTACTCGTTGGATTCCAAAGCATATCGTCACCATTGTCTGCCTCCAAATCAGAAGCTTCACCGAACATGATGTTCAAACGTATACCTTTTTCAAGGTCTAATGCATAACCAGGGAACCAAGACCATCCAGTACCTGACTCTTCGTTACCATTAATATCGAGAGAAGTATTGCTCTTCAACTCTAAACGACCATCACCGTTTTGTGTTTCGATTACCGGAACACGAGTCCAAAGTGATGGATCATCTGTAAAGACAACATCAACAGAATTAAGATCCTTAAAGCTACTCGTTGCTTGGAATTGATCCCAAGCTACACCGTGAGGGAAGTTATCTGATTCAGCAGCTACCAAACGATAAGGAGCCCAAGTACCACCCAATACAGTTTCGTAAGTTTGCCCATCGTCTAAACCATTATGGTCTATAACAGTAGCCCCCGAACGAATCCAATCTGTTGGGTCGATAAAGATTCCAAAATCACCTGCATCAAAAAAGGCATCAGCATCTCTTACATATGACAACCAAGTTGCATCAGCGCCTTTAATTTCTTCAGCAGATAAGAAGCCATTCGTTCCTTTTTCATCATCCCCTGGGTTAATGGCACTCATAATAGTTAATGAGAGACCCCAATCGGCAATGACTTGTTCATTTTGAACAGCAATGCTTTGCTCAGAGAAAATACTATCACCAGTTGTTTCATTAATCAATACCCAGTTAGCTGAAGAATTCACTTCATCCATGATAAAAGTAAACTCAGCACCTTCAGGGACCATTAATGGATCAACCACTTTAATCATTGCCGGAGCATGATTCATAGTATATCCAGTTTCGGTAATACAGAAGTTCTCGATAATATCAATACGCGTAGCATCTGTAAATTCCAATTCGATACCAGCATTACCTGTACCTTCAATACGCGTCATGCCTGGAATAGTTCCATAATCAGCATTTTGAATAGTACCTATTGCCTCTGCATTAGGAATATGAGGAATAACATGGTACGATTTAATATTCTTACGACCTCCTAAATACGGTGTTTTCTGACCGTAAAAACTTGGGGCATACATATCACCCGGGTCAGGAACCTGATCGGCAGTATACACTAAGAATTCGTTATAAGCGTAAGCAACTACGGTGTAGTGGTAGGTCTTATTATTAACCAATGTGCGATCACCAGGAGCAAAGAGATCCTGTGTTACACTAAAGGTATGAATGATCCCATCGTTAGTAGCTTCTAGAGTCATATCCTGAGGGATACTTGCCTGAAGATCTTGACTAAAGTTAAAGTTCACTAACTGATCAATCGGAGAATCCGTTTCATCATCAGTTGGAACACCGTTAGTGCCACGGAAATTGCGCACATCACATTGGAAAATCATACGTGCTTTATCTACATTGTATAGATCAGAAGCAGTAACCGTTTCATCTTTCAATTGGAATACTTGGTATCCCTCAAAAACATATTCGTTGCGGTAAGGTAAAATTTGAGCATCGTCGTAAAAACCAATAATGTTAACTTCATCAGCTTCGTTATAAGCCTCCATAAAGTTGTTAGAAGACAACTTGTTTGAAAGCGCGATAATCAACTCTTGGTCTAATTCCTGAATTGTCATTTCTGGTGCATCCGGTCCATCCAATACTTCGAAACAAACATCGAATAACTTTTGTGCTTTATCATCAGCCAATTTCATTAACTCAACGGATGCCCATGCACCACCTTCGTTAGCTCTTGCCCAAACAACACCTGTTGTAATAACATTCAAAGCACCCGGAGCCAAAGTAAATGGCCCAGCAGTTTGCAAAAATCTACGGTCGGCTGGGGTATTCCCAGCAGTTTGTTCCGTCCACACAGTTGGAAAATCTGGGTCAGTATCCTCTGGGAATACATAATTACACTCAGGAGCCTCAGGTGGAGCAGTTCTACCCATCAAACCATCATTGGTCATCGGGATATTATTCTTCCAAATACCTTTCAGGTAATTATAGTAATGAATGGTTTCTTCTGGATTTCCAAAAGGTGTAAAATCGTTATCATAGTAAACGAATTTCGACATGATAATTTGCTCACCTGGCTCATCAATCACACCATCCATATCGTTGTCGATGCCATCACCTTCATCAGCTAAAGGGCCGCGGAAGAAATCAACACCAATAGCAGGTGGGTTTTCACCATAACCAGCGGCAGTCTCATCGTCTTCGTCGCCATTATAACAGTAACCTAAACCACGATTTACATCACAACCTACATAATCATCCTGGTAGTTTCCTAAATCAGGATCTACCCAAACACCAAAATAAGTTTCGTTTAGCGCTTCGTGAGAACGGTTAATTAACTTATAGTTGTAGAAAGTCATATTGTTAATCTCGTCGTTGGTAGAGAAAGCAAAAGCTTGAGCTTGAATTTCTAAACCAATAGCTTCAAGTGAGTTTGTAGCAGTGTGGGTGTTACCATTATCGTTATACACCCACCACAAGGTTTGATCCCCAAATAACATATCGCTTTCCTTACAGTTGTAAGAACCGTCGAGGTTATATTCAGGGTAATCACCAGCACTAGGATTGTAAAAACCATCCATATCCACGTCGCGGAAAGGAGCTAAAGTTTCTTGTGCATAATAAGGATGCGTTCCAACGATAGTATCGGCACCAGTAAAAGCATCAGACAAATCATCGGTTTCTCTGTTCCCAGGATAATCAATAATTGATTGTGGAATTTGGTAATCAGGGAAATCTACTGAAGGCTCTTCAGAAGTCATAAATGCCACAAACTCTTCAACCTCAGCACGAGTAATTACATAGTGCTTATCGTATGCAGAACAAATTGCAGCATTAGTACTACCATAGTTAGCGTTTGGCGATTGGTTGCTCAACAATCTTACATTGTCAAGTGGGCCTGGCCAGTAGTCATTCCCATCTTGACGATAAGTTTGAGCAGCAACTTTAATTTGGTCGTTGTCGTTTAAACCACCAATCCAAAGTGCACCAGCAAACATAGAGTGCTTGCCACTTCCCTTAGGGATTTCGTAACGACCATCAGAAAGGTTCCACCACATGTCACCTCCATTCATAATGATAGTTCGCACATTATTGATATCCAATAATGTTTGAGCCGTACCTGCTAGACAGTTGAAAGACAGGATCTGTGAAGGACTTGTCGTAGCACCGCCACCAAGGTTTGGATTTATATTTTCTTTCGCAATAGCATTCAATCCCAATCCGGCAAAGAGTACTACTAACGAATGTTTAATTATCTTTTTCATATCTAATGTTTTGCTGGATTAAAAGTCAAGAGTTAGACCCACACGTACCGTTCTAGGGCGTGTATAGTTGTCAGGGTTATTAAGCTTGATTGCATATAAGTCCATCAATGATTGAGGGTTTACTGAAGCTGCAATAGTCGCCTCACCTTCAGGAGTTGACATAAAGCCATCGTCATCAGGATTCCCCGTGTATTGATAAACAGTTAAGATATTAGCAGCATTCAATAAGTTTTGAACTTGTAGGTAAACATTTACAGAGGCAGATTTCTGATTCTCTTCATCACCCCATGTAAGATCGAAACTCTTATTAACACGCATATCCAAACGGTATCTCCAAGGTAATCTTGAACCGTTGATAGATCCAGAAATGTTTGAACGTTGATTGATTCCAAAGAAACCTTCTCTAGTCGCATTTTTTTGACGGCTATAAGGAGTTCCAGAACCAGCAGTAGCTACAATATTTACACCCATATTCGATAAGATCTGACGACCATTAAAGATAGGTCCATTATAGTTTTTACCCGAACTGTAGCGGAAATCGATGCTGGTAGTCAAACTATGACGTTGGTCATAATCCAAAGGAAAGGCAGTTCTCAAGTTTGGCTGACCAGAATTTACAATCCCAGCACCTGTAGTAGCTGAAGAACCAGAACCATCAGCAAACTGCATGGTGTAGTTTGCATTCAACCTAATATTTTTCGTTCTTCTCATCTCATATTTAACAGACAGCCCTTTTACTGTACCGAAATCGATGTTTCCATAAGTATTGTATTCCTTAGGGAAAGCAAAACCAACTTTGGTATATTGTATCATATTTCTCATTTCTTTGTAGAAAGCAGAGATTTCCATAGCAGAACTTGACGAAAGGGTTTGTTTAAAACCAATTTCGTAATCAGTAGTTCTTTGTGGCTTTAAATCTGCATTACTCACGTAAGTACCAGAAAGCTGAGCCCATTGCAAATAATCAATCGGATCCATTCTGTTACCACTAGGTCTTTGCGACAATACATCGTAATGTGCATAGAACATTGCTTCGTCAGAAATTGGGAAATTGAATGAAATACGTGGCATAAAAGTAACCTGAGGCGTATAATCCGTAAAGGCATCAGCCGTAAGACCTTTATTTAATGCATCTACTTCATCGTTAATCGCACCCGGATTTAACAACATAGGCATCACTCTACCAGAAACATTCAATATTTCAGGATCTGTAATTGGAAGTCCATTCTCATCGTACCAGTTATCACCATTACGATAACCGGTCACTTTTGAATGGTTGGCATTATCATCTACATAAATTACATAATCATCGCCAATATTATCTGGATGATCATAAATATCATCCTCTCCTACGGTAATCACTTGATATAGTGAGTATTTATCTAGTAAAACCTCTTGGTTTGCATCGTATCTATCAACACGAACACCAATATTGAAGATTAAATCTTCGAAGGCGAACTTATCTTGGATATAACCAGACACATAAATCGGTTGGAAAGCTCCAACCTCTCGCTTATAGTTCTCGTTACCATCTGACTTAAGGAATTCTGCCATTCCAGGCTGAACACCCTCAATACGCGCTCCTGTATAATCGAAACCATACCAGGTAGCATAATTCATAATCTGATCAGCACTAAACATACTAATATCGAGATCTTCAGGCTTATAAGAATGAATATCTACAATTTGATCTTGAGCAATACCATTCACCTCTCTAAAGTTGGTTGCAAAGTCCGACATTTGATCAAAATTGAACGAATGATTCAATCCAAGCAGAGTCGTTTGGCTGGCATCATCATAACCTAAAAGTTCGTAAGCTCCTTGAAACTGGTTAATATAATTATTAACTCTTTGCTCTGCTAAAGACCAAAGACCTGTAGGGCCAACTCCGTAATATCTGTCATCTCTTTGCTCGTATTCAAAACCAAACTGAATAGCGTGGTCGTTAATATCGGCAGAAGCTGAACCTGTAAAGCGTAACTGAGTCTCCACTGACTTGTTATAGCCATTATACTCTCGTCCTGTATTATAAAAGGCAGAATATACATAGTCAGATCGATCACCATTTACTAGGGCTCCAATACTACGGATTTCATTCAAATCTGTAATCACAGCACTCTCACCTAAATAATCATAATACTGCTGTGTATAATTCGCAGCATATGGATTTAGTTGTTCTTCTGGATTTCCCGCATCGAAATAATAATTACTAATAGGATTTATCGATTGAGAGAAATCGTAAACAAAGTTTCCTTCTTCATCAATATGACCAATAGCTTCACCTGTAACGAATAAAGAATCACCATTATCATCTATCATATAGAAATCAACTGTTTCATCAAAATTCCAAGGGTTAGACAATACCGTATCGCGCTCTGCAGTAAACTTACCTACATAACCATAGTTAAACAGATTGTCTTTATGATCTGCATCTTGAGTTGTGCTTAGATCTTTAGAGTAATCAGCTTGCAAAGTAAAGAATGCATTCTTCAGAGTAGAAGCTGATTGCTCACCTTCAGGGTTACCAAAACTTTGTTGGAAACGACCATAAACTCTCCAAGAATTATCAATCACTTGTGGATTGTTCTCTGGATTAAATAAGCTATAGGTAAAGATATAAGCAGAACGATCTACTTTAGTATAATTCCCTCCAATCGTAAAGTTCGTATTCTTGGTAGGCTTAAAGTCAATTTTACCTTGAACGGCAATATTTACCCTCTCAGCATCTTGTTTGGCATCTATCACTTCCAAATCATCCATTGTAATGTATTCAGAAGCTCTTTGAGCCTGAACAATACCATTTTGAAAACTGAAAATAAGCGGATTTTTTTGTAAGTATTCTAGCTTATCATCATTAATCTTATAAAGATCAATAGACGAAGGGTCGTTGTCTTTAACGCTCTCCACTTCACCAGCTAAGAAGAAACCTAATTTAGACTGTCCATTATCATCCTTTAATAAAGGCCCCGATAAGTTAAATCCAACTAAGTTGTATCCGTAAGGATCTAGCAAACTTGAAGACACAAGCTCAATTCCACCAAAGAATTCGCTAGAAGGCCCACGAGTAGTAATACTAATTATACCCCCCATAGCATCACCGTAAGAAGCAGGTAAACCACCTGTAATTACCGTCATCTGCTCAATAGAAGCTTGAGGTATTTTGCTCGAAGCTCGAACCTTTACACCATCTATATAATAGAAAGTTGCATCCGAACGAGAACCACGTACATTAATCGCACTTCCTTCATCCTCTTGGTATACCCCTGCAGTTTGTGCTGCAACTGAGGCGACACTTCGAGTAGGAAGAGCTGTGATTTCTTCCCTGGTCCTGGTTTGTCCTGTTTTATCAGGATCAATCAATGGAACCACATACTCCACCACTTCAATCGTACCTAAAACTTCAGATTCTAGCTTCAGCTTGGCATTGATAAAAGTAATTTTGTTAGGAGAAACCAGAACGTCCTGGATTTCTTTGGTTGCAAATCCAATAAAGGACACCGTAACGGTATACCTCCCTGGATCGATCGGTTTAATGGTGTATTTACCATCAAAATCAGCGACGGCTCCACCAATAACGGCGCCGTTTCGCTCTAAGACAACATTCGCAAGAGGAACTACTTCCCCTGTACCATGTTCTGTAATTGTACCTTTTAAGGTACCTGATTGCGATTGTGCTATGGCTAGGTTTGTAAGCCCGAGCAATGCAATCACAGTGAGTAGTTTTCGTAGCATAAACTATATTATTTTCGTTTGCCTACATTTTTTCAATCAGGTAAATATATGAATAAATACTTGGCATCTCAAACAGTTCGAGGCTTAGAAAACTTGTTTTTTTGAGTATAATGTTGGAGTTTTGCAACAAATCAAACGATAACAACTAGAGCCTCAAGCATTTAATATGTATAGAATACTTTTCTTATCCCTCTACCTGCTCTGCCTTTCTGCTTGCAAAAAGGACTACTATGATTTCCCAGATGCTAAAGTCAATATATTCTTATACCCTAACAACGCACAATACGCAGACTTAAACCCTTTGGGAGGCTGGGTATATATAGAAGGTGGCGTAAATGGGATTTTGGTGTTCCACGATTTCCTAGACAATTATATAGCCTACGATAGAGCCTGTACACATGAGCCTACAAATCCCTGCGAACGTATTATTGTAGAAGACGATAACAGCACTCTCGCCTGTGAATGTTGTGAGTCCAAATTCTTCTTATATGATGGCTCCGTAATACACGGCCCCGCACAATACGCCTTAAAGAGGTATAGTACATCTTTTGATGGAGTGGTATTGTCTATATATAATTAGTAATAAGCCAACACTTAAAACTCATAACAAATAAAAAAAGCGCCCGATCGGGACGCTTTTTTATGACTTCACTATTATATTAATAGCGGTAGTATTCTGGTTTATATGGACCTTCAACTGGAACGCTAATATAATCTGCTTGATCTTTACTTAAAACCTCTAAGTCGACACCTAGTTTAGCTAAATGTAAACGGGCTACTTTCTCATCTAAGTGCTTAGGCAAAGTATATACTTTGTTTTCGTACTTATCAGAATCTAACCACAACTCTAATTGAGCCAAGGTTTGATTGGCAAAAGAGTTAGACATCACAAATGAAGGATGACCTGTAGCACAACCTAAGTTCACCAAACGCCCTTCAGCTAAAAGGATAATATCTTTCCCGTCAATAGTATATTGATCTACTTGAGGCTTAATCTCAATTTTTGTAGCTCCGGGATGATTATTCAACCAAGCTACATCAATCTCATTATCGAAGTGACCGATATTACAAACGATAGCTTTGTCTTTCATCGCTTCAAAATGACGACCTACAATAATATCCTTATTACCGGTGGTCGTCACAACAATGTCAGCTTCTTTAACAGCATCGTCCATTTTCTTCACCTCAAAACCTTCCATAGCCGCTTGAAGCGCACAAATAGGATCGATTTCGGTAACGATAACACGAGCACCTGCCGCTTGTAATGATTGAGCAGAACCTTTACCTACATCACCATAACCGGCAACAACAACAACTTTACCTGCAATCATAACATCTGTAGCACGACGAATACCATCAATCAAAGATTCACGACAACCGTATTTATTATCAAACTTCGATTTAGTAACCGAGTCATTCACATTAATCGCTGGCATCACAAGCGTTCCGTTTTTCTCTCTTTCGTATAAACGATGAACACCAGTAGTAGTTTCTTCTGACAAACCTTTAATGTCTGCCACCAATTCTGGAAACTGATCAAACACCATATTGGTTAAATCACCACCATCATCTAAGATCAAGTTTAAAGCTTTTCCGCCTTCAAAACCACGTATCGTTTGTTCTATACACCAATCAAACTCCTCGTCGTTCATTCCTTTCCAAGCATACACAGGAACACCTGTGACAGCAATTGCAGCGGCGGCGTGATCTTGAGTAGAGAAAATATTACAAGAAGACCACGTTACTTCAGCTCCTAAAGCCGTTAAAGTTTCAATTAACACTGCCGTTTGAATCGTCATGTGCAAACATCCAGCAATACGAGCACCTTTTAATGGTTGTGCCGCAGCATATTCTTCACGAATGGACATTAAACCTGGCATCTCTGCCTCAGCCAAACGAATTTCTTTTCTGCCCCATTCAGCAAGGCTAATATCCTTAACCTTGTATTGAAGATCGCTCATAGTAGTCGTACTCATCTTTTATAGTAATTTAGAATGCAAAGATACAATAATATTGATGTTGGTAAACAGTGAATAGTTAACAGTTAACTTGAATTGATTCCGACTTACTAAACCTATCTTCACTTGTACTAAGATGTATATCTTTACCAAATAAATGAAACAAGCTTACCACAAAAAACTAAACGAAAATAACCACATCTATGTCTGGAGGCTGACTTCCACATGCAGTGACTTTATAGATAATCCATTAGTATCTCAGCAGGAATTTCAAGCTCTTGAAAAAATAAAGAGCGATAAACGAAAAACGGAATTCCTTGCTACACGAATTGCCTTAAAAGAATTGTTTAGCAATACTCTTGAACTAAAACACCACGATTCAGGTAGGCCTTATATAAAGGAGGCCAAGCATATTTCCATTTCACATAGTCATCAATATATAGCTATCGCTTTTGGAGACGAGAATATTGGAATCGATATTGAGAAGCCTCAAGAGAAGATGCTGAAACTCATTCCTAGAATACTATCAGAAAAGGAATACGAAGAATTTCAAAAGAACCCATCTACAGAATTGGCTTGTAAATTATGGGGCACCAAAGAATCGATACTTAAATATATAGGTGATAAAAACCTTAATTATAGAGATGACATTAAAATTGAAACAAATAAATCGGCTAAGGCGAAATACTTAGACCAAAATTTTGATGTGCATTTTGAGAATATTGAAGGGGTGATTTTGACCTATGTAATTAAGGTATAGTTGCTGGTAAATAGTTGTTGGTTGTTAGATTTCACACCAAGAACCATCAACTTCCAACTAACAACAAATTTTCACTCTTGACAATCACAAGGCTCGCTCATAAAAAACTCGAGGCCCTCCATCATCTTCAAATAGCTATTATACTTATCATACGACATTGCCACTCCTCTAATGTCTAGATATTTCAAATTCTTCAATTCCGACATCTGCTCTGGAAGTCTATCTATATAATTGTCCCACAAATCGAGATGAGCTAAAGACTCTAATTGACTAATGTGTTCTGGAATCGATTCAATATCATTCCTACTCAAGTCTAAAAACTGAAGCTTTGACAAATAAGTTAATGTATCGGGGAATGTGTGAATCTTATTTTTACTCAGATCGAGTTTTACAAGATTAGGGAGCTGACTTAATTCTTCGGGAAAGCTATTAAGTCCTTTTCTCTTTAACTGTAACTGATAAACTTCATTAGCATTTAACAAAGCCTGGTCTATACTTTTATACCACTTATCCTCTTGTGCAAAAAGCATAATCGGCAAGAATAAAAAGACGTAAAGTAATTTCATTTATCGATTTAAGACAGCAGATTTATCTTTTTCTAATTGCTCTTTCAAGGCTTCAAGACCATCAAACTTTTGTTCTTCACGAATCCAATCATCAAAAAGAACGGTTATTTCCTCTCCGTAAATATCCTCATCAAAATCGATTACATGAGCCTCAATCGTTTTCTCAGTCCCATCAACCGTTGGGCGAACACCAATGTTTAACATCCCTTTATATTCTTTCCCATGAACTAGCACTCGAACAGCATAAACTCCATTTGCAGGAATTAATTTATGACTGTCCATCACTTTTATATTCGCCGTTGGAAAACCTAACTCATGGCCTAAATGATTACCCTTTACCACGATGCCGGTCAAAGTGAAATCGTGTGTTAAATACTCCTTAGCCGTTTTAACATTACCTTCATCTAATGCTTTTCTGATTTTCGTGGAACTCACCTTAATCTCTTCCACATCTTGAGCAGGAATTTCTTCTACTTGAAAACCGTATACTGGGCCATACTCTTTTAAATGCTCAAAACTACCTTCGCGGTTTCTTCCAAAATGATGATTATAGCCAATCACCAATCTGCTCGTACCAATTTTGTTTACCAAAATATCGCGAACAAACTCCACTGACGATAATCGAGAAAACTCCCTGGAAAAAGGATGAATGATTAAGTGGTCGATTCCCTCTTTTTCTAAAAGGGCAATCTTCTCGTTTTTGGTGTTTATCAGTTTCAAATCGTTATCAGAAAACAAAACCATCCGAGGATGAGGGAAAAAAGTCAATAAGACCGTCTCACCACCAATTTCGTCAGCAACTTGCCTTAAGCGCTTAATAATTTTTTGATGACCTATGTGCACCCCGTCAAAAGTACCCGTAGTAACTACGGCATTTTTAACCTTCTGAAACTCTTCTATACTATGGTATATCTTCACAATTTATCGGAAAAGACTATGATTCTAAATTCTGTTTAAAGCACAAAGGTCGCAATTATTTGGCTCGTTCAAAATTAGCAAAATAAAAAAAGAAGGAGTGCTTATCTAATTAAATAAAAATCAATAAATTTGCAGCCATAAATCGAGGACAATCTATTTTTCAACATAATACATTTGAAGATGTCAAAAAATATCGGAAAAATCGCCCAGGTTATTGGACCGGTTGTCGACATTAGATTCGACAACAAAGATGCGGAACTTCCTAACATCTATGACGCTCTTGAAATCACAAGAGAAAACGGACAAAAGGTAATTCTTGAATGTCAACAACACATTGGAGAGAACACCGTTCGCGCAATCTCAATGGACTCAACTGATGGTTTGAGTAGAGGTACTGAAGTTACTGCTTCAGGATCCCCTATTCTTATGCCTATTGGTGAGGAAATTAAAGGACGTCTATTTAACGTGGTTGGTGATGCGATTGATGGTATTAAGCCTTTAAGTAAAGAAGGTGGTTGGCCAATTCACCGCGACCCTCCTAGATTCGAAGACTTATCAACTTCATCTGAAGTTTTATTTACTGGTATTAAAGTAATCGACTTAATTGAGCCTTACTCTAAGGGTGGTAAAATTGGTCTTTTCGGTGGTGCTGGTGTAGGTAAAACGGTGTTGATCATGGAGTTGATCAACAATATTGCCAAAGGACACGACGGTATTTCTGTATTTGCTGGTGTAGGTGAGCGTACTCGTGAGGGTAACGACTTACTGCGTGAGATGATTGAATCTGGTGTAATCAAGTACGGTAAGGAGTTCGAAGAGGACATGGAAAAAGGTGGTTGGGATCTTACGAAAGTAGATCACAAAGAATTAATTAATTCTAAAGCTACTTTGGTGTTCGGTCAAATGAACGAATCTCCAGGCGCTCGTGCTCGTGTTGCCCTTTCAGGATTAACATTAGCTGAATATTACCGTGATGGTGAAGGTGAAGGTGATGGCGCTGGTCGTGACATCTTATTCTTCATCGATAATATTTTCCGTTTCACGCAAGCCGGCTCTGAAGTGTCTGCCTTATTAGGTCGTATGCCTTCTGCCGTAGGTTACCAACCAACATTGGCAACTGAGATGGGTATGATGCAAGAACGTATTACTTCTACTAAAAACGGTTCTATTACTTCGGTACAAGCGGTATACGTACCTGCGGATGACCTTACTGACCCTGCTCCAGCGACAACTTTCGCTCACCTAGATGCAACAACAGTATTGTCTCGTAAGATTGCTGAGCTAGGTATTTACCCTGCGGTAGACCCACTAGATTCAACGTCTCGTATCTTGAACCCAGAAGTATTGGGTGATGAACACTACAAATGTGCTCAAGACGTAAAAGAAATTCTACAACGCTATAAAGAACTACAAGATATTATCGCCATTCTAGGGATGGACGAATTATCTGACGAAGACAAGCAAGCGGTATTACGCGCACGTCGTGTACAACGTTTCTTATCTCAACCTTTCTACGTTGCTGAACAATTTACTGGTCTTCCAGGTGTATTAGTAAGTATCGAAGATACTATCAAAGGATTTAACATGATTCTTGATGGTGAATTAGATCACTTACCTGAAGCTGCCTTCAACTTAGTTGGTAACATCGAGGAAGCAATCGAGAAAGGAGAGAAAATTTTAGCGGAAGTTAAAGCTTAATTCTACAAAGATGCTAGTAGAGATTATAACACCAGACGCACAACTTTTTGTAGGTGAAGCCATTTCTTTAGTGCTTCCTGGAACAAAAGGACGCTTTGAGATTTTGAATGATCACGCACCAATTATTTCAACTTTGGTTGCTGGTGAAATCGTAATCTCTCTTGATAAAGGCCAAAAAAAATCTTTCGAGATTCACGGTGGTGTTATCGAGATGCGAAAAAATAAAATTATCGTTTTAGCTGACTAAGCTTTAACCTTATAAATACTAAAGAGTCGCGATTAATTCGGGACTCTTTTTTTGTGCTTAAGATTTTTATCTTTGACGAATGTCTACAGACCATAACATACACGATAAAATACGTGCGAAGCTAGAATCTCGCAAGCAAAGCAACAGCTTTAGGGGCTTGCTAAACACGAAGGGTCTCGTCGATTTTTGCTCGAACGACTATTTGGGTTTCGCTAAAAATCTACAGGTGAAAACCCCAAGTTCACAAGGCGCTACAGGCTCACGTTTGATTAGTGGAAATTCAGAACAATTTGAGTGTCTAGAAACTAAAATAGCATCTTTTCACAAGGTCGAAGCTGGACTTATTTTCAACTCTGGTTACGATGCCAATATTGGCTTGTTTTCGTGTATTGCCGACAAAGGCGACACCATCATATACGATCAATATATTCACGCAAGTATACGCGATGGGATTCGCTTATCGAATGCACGCTCTTTTGCTTTTGAGCACAATAATATTGACTCCTTAGAGAAGAAACTTCAACAAGCAAGTGGAACTATTTTAGTCGCTATTGAATCCATTTATTCCATGGATGGTGATCAAGCTCCTCTTAAAGAAATCGTAGAAGTTTGTGAAAAAAACAATGCACAAATCATCCTCGATGAAGCACATGCAACTGGGGTTTTGGGTCAAAAGGGGGAGGGCTTAGCGCAAAGCTTGAGTTTAGAATCCAAAATATTTGCTCGGGTTCACACCTTCGGAAAAGCAATGGGTTGCCACGGGGCTATCATTCTTGGCTCTACCGATTTAAGATCCTTTCTAATCAATTTTGCTCGATCATTCATCTACACAACAGCTCTTTCGGAGCACAGTTTAAATGCTATTGAAAGTGCTTATGATGAACTCGAAAATTCGACGGACAGAACACAGTTACTACATAAAAACATAGCGCTTTTTCAAGCGCTATTATCAGAAGAATTGAAAGGCCGATTGATACCGAGTTCAAGTCCGATACAAGGCATTTTAGTCTCCGGAAATGACACGGTGCGCACAAGAGAAAAAGCACTGCAAACAAAAGGCTTTGACATAAGAGCCATCATGCACCCAACTGTGGAAGTAGGGAAAGAACGAATTCGAATTTGTATCCATAGTTTTAATACTGAACAGGAAATAAAATCGTGCGTGGATAGTTTAGAAGAATTGATCTAATGAAGAAGTACTTTATAACGGGAATAGGAACGGAAGTAGGGAAAACGATTGCCTCGGCAATCATTACACAAGCGCTCGAAGCTGACTATTGGAAACCAGTTCAAGCTGGTGAATTGGATTCTAGCGACAGTATGAAAGTTGCCGATTTAATCGATAATGATAAATCGTTTTTCCATCCTGAAGCATACAGATTAAATCACCCTATGTCGCCACATGCGGCAGCAGAAAGAGATGGAGTGAAAATTGATATTTCTTCATTTGAAACACCTAAAACCGACAATCATTTAGTGATTGAAGGTGCAGGTGGATTACTTGTTCCGCTAAATAAAAAAGAAACCATACTCGACCTTATCGAACACCTAGATTGTGAAGTCATCTTAGTGTCGCGTCACTATTTGGGGAGCATCAACCATACCTTGATGAGCGTAGAGCTTTTGAAGCAAAGAAACATCCCAATAAAAGGGATTCTATTCAATGGCAATGAGAACAAAGACACCGAATCTATAATTACCGAAATGACTGGAATTAAAGCACTAGGGCGTATAGATGAATTGGAAGACTTGAATAAATCTTGTATCAATGCTATTGCGCAAGATTTGAAGACCAAATTGATTTAGACTCCCTTGTGGACCCCTCGAGAGGTAATCAAGATAATAATTCGCTGAAGGCTGAAGGCTGACAGCTCACCACTGATAAGAATGAGCTTAGTAGAAAAAGATCAAAAATACATCTGGCATCCTTTCACACAAATGAAAACTGCTGGCCCTGCACTTCCGATTGTAAAAGGAGAAGGAACGCTACTTATCGACGATAAAGGAAATTCCTATATCGATGCAATTTCCTCGTGGTGGGTTAATCTTCACGGACATAGCCACCCATATATTGCAGAAAAGGTTTACGAACAAATGCTACGGTTGGAACATGTTGTTTTTGCAGGCTTCACCCACACACCTGCAGTAGAATTATGCGAGAAACTTTCTAAGCACTTACCTTCAAACCAAGCCAAATTCTTTTTCTCTGGCGATGGTTCTTCAGCAGTAGAAATTGCACTCAAAATGAGTGTTCAATACTGGAAAAATAAAGGCGAAAGCAAAACCAGATTTGTGGCTTTAGATGGAGCTTATCACGGGGAAACATTCGGAGCCATGTCTGCAGGAGCTCGAAGTATATTCTCAGCACCCTTTTCAGATTTATTATTCGAAAGCACACATATTCCATTCCCGAAAGATGAGCAAGCTGCGATTGAAAGTTTAAAAAGGGAACTTGCCAAAGGCGACGTTGCAGCTTTCATATTTGAACCACTCATCCAAGGTGCTGCAGGGATGCGTATGTACAAACCCGAAACCCTGAACAAACTGATGCAAATCTGTAAAGAGGCAGGTGTATTGTGTATTGCCGATGAGGTGATGACAGGATTTGGGAGGACGGGAACTACTTTCGCGGTAAACCAAGTAGAAGCTGAACCCGACTTTATATGCATGTCTAAGGGCTTATCGGGAGGAACGCTCCCCCTATCTTTGACAACTTGTACCCAAGATATTTACGATGCCTTTTTGGGAGACGATATTCAGAAAGCTTTCTTACACGGACACTCTTTTACTGGAAATCCTATTGGTTGTGTTGCCGCAATTGCGAGTTTAGAATTACTCGAAAAAGAAGAATGTCAAGAAGCGATGATGAACATTGCGACTAGACATAAAGCCTTTTCTGAAAAGATAAAATCATTCGATATAATCGAAGACATTCGACAAACGGGAACGGTAATAGCAATAGAATTAAAAGCCGATTCTTCGGGTTATGCGAGCACCATAAGGCAACAATTGTATCAAGACTTTTTAAGTCAAGGAGTGTTACTCAGACCGCTAGGAAATGTAATTTACATACTTCCACCCTACTGTATCACTGAGGGAGAATTGAGCAAAGTATATAAAGTAATTGAAACTAAGTTGAGGAGTCTTTAGAGATCTCAGCAATCAGCTTTTAGATCTAGGATAACTTTCAACCTATAATCTTTAACTACTGGCCTATATTCTAGCACAAATAAATTCATTCTCAAATCTTCAAATTTATTTTCTTATTGTCCCGAGCGAATCGCTTCGACAGGGTCTAAACGAGATGCAGAGATGGCAGGCACCAAACCTGAAATCACACCAATTAACACCGAGACCCACAAGCCCATAACAATATTGTTGGAACTCATGATAATCTTAAAGTCGATTTGATTATTAGCTACAAGAGTTCCTCCATAAACTAAGAGCAATCCTAAAGCACCTCCAATCAAGCACAAAACAATTGCTTCGAATAAAAATTGTAATAAAATGAAGTGATTTTTTGCACCCAGTGATTTCTGGATCCCTATAATATTCGTCCGTTCTTTAACCGATACAAACATGATATTGGCAATCCCAAAGCCACCTACTAAAAGGGAGAATCCACCAATGATAATTCCAGCCAAATCGATGACGCTGAACATCATATCTAATCCTTTAGAGATGATACTGGTTTCATTCAAAGCAAAATTATCATCTGCTTTAGGCGATAGTCTTCGCAGAGAACGCATCACTCTCGTCAAGTCTCCTTTGAGCATTTCGGTACTAACGCCCTCTTTGGCTTTCACCATAAACATCGGGTTCACCGACTCACTATTTAAGCGAAGAAAATTGCGTCCATAATTCACTGGAACAACAATATTATCATCATCGCTATTCCCAATAATACTATCTCCAGCCTTCTCAAAAACACCAATCACACGAGCTTTAACGCCCATAAACTTGATTACTTTACCCAAAGGGTTATCGCCTTCAAAAAGTGCCTCGGCAATATTTGCGCCTATAATAGCAACAGGCTTACCACTGGCTGATTCCAATAATGAAAAATAACGCCCTGAAGACAGTTCAAAGCCATACACATTTTGGTAATCGTGCGAAACGGCAGCAACACCGATATCCTCAACATCGTTCCCTTCGTAACGCGCTGTTTTATTCCCTGCACCAGCAACAAAGGTTACCGCTTGTGCTAAGTCCAATCTTTTTTCTAAACCGGGTAATTCTTGAATGCTTGGAAGCGGTCGTTGGTAATATTTCCACCAAGGATATTCACCACCCATTGCCCAAGGCCACTTGGTTACAAAGACCACATCATCTCCCAAAGACTCCACGCTATTGCGAATATTCTTTTCTAGTGAATCAACAACCGAGAAAACAGAAATGATAGCGAAAATACCAATGGTAACTCCCAATAATGAGAGAAAGGTACGCAGCTTGTTCCCAATTAATGCCTGAATGGCAAATCGAAAACTTTCTTGTAATATTTTTAATATAATCATCATCTAAAGCTCTTGTAAAGATAAAATTAATTGTTAATGGCCATGATTAATTAATGATGATTAGTTGCCAATTAACAATGAAGCTTGTAAATTTTGCCCCGAATTCACAAATGATCATTGAAACTGTATAGATTTTATTCGTGCAGTCGTGGCTATTCATATTAATTTGAAGCCCCAATTAAATTGACTAATACCTAATAGCTGAGAGCTAAAGACTGAGAGCTGAGAGCTCATAAAATTTCCACAAAAATTGCCGTTTAAATTCTCTCATTATTTAAAGCGAATTTCTACTTTTGCAGCAGTATTAAGCATCTCAAAATTAAAGCTTTGAAAAAGATTCAGAACGCATTGATTTCGGTTTTCCATAAAGACCGTCTAGAACCAATAATCCACGAACTAAATCGTTTAGGTGTAACCATTTACTCTACTGGAGGAACTCAAAAATTTATTGAGGACCTAGGGGTAACTGTTGTCCCCGTTGAAGCCTTAACGAGCTACCCTTCAATTTTAGGAGGTCGTGTTAAAACGCTTCATCCAAATGTTTTTGGTGGAATTTTAGCTCGTCGTCATGAAGCTGGTGATTTAGAACAGCTGAAAGAATACAAAATTCCTGAGCTTGACTTAGTTATTGTTGACCTTTATCCGTTTGAAGACACAGTTGGATCTGGAGCTTCCGAGCAAGATATTATCGAAAAAATCGATATCGGTGGGATTTCTTTAATTCGTGCGACTGCGAAAAACTTTAGAGATACACTTATCGTTCCTTCTCGCGAAGATTACCAAGAAACTCTTGAACTCTTACAATCTCAAGAAGGTGCAACTACTCTAGAGCAAAGAAAAGCTTTTGCTTCTAAAGCATTTAATATTTCTTCGCACTACGATACAGCTATCTTTAACTACTTTAACGATGGTTCTATCACCGCTTTAAAACAAAGCATTCAAGAATCTAAGACGCTACGCTACGGAGAAAATCCACATCAAGAAGGTATATTCTACGGTAAGCTAGATGATATGTTTGAGCAATTAAACGGTAAAGAATTATCATACAATAACCTATTAGATGTAGATGCTGCCGTTAACTTGATGGCTGAATTTACTGATACTACTTTCGCTGTACTTAAACACAATAATGCTTGTGGCTTAGCATCGCGCAAAAACCTTACAGACGCTTGGAAAGATGCACTTGCTGCCGATCCAGTTTCTGCTTTTGGTGGAGTGTTGATAACTAATAGAAAAGTAGATATTGAAACTGCCGAAGAAATTCATAAATTGTTCTTCGAAGTGATTATCGCTCCAGCTTACGACGAGGCTGCTTTGGAACTGTTTAAGACCAAGAAAAATCGCGTCGTTCTTGTACAAAAAGAAGTGGAATTGCCTACTAGAACTGTTCGTACAATTTTGAACGGAGTTTTAGAGCAAGACAAAGATTCGAAAACAGATGCTGTTACAGACATGAGAGATGTTTGTAAAGTGTTAGCTACTGAAGAGCAAAAATCTGATTTAGCTTTTGCTTCGAAACTTTGTAAAAACACAAAGTCCAACACGATTATATTCGCCAAAAACAATCAATTATTATCGAGTGGTGTTGGTCAAACTTCACGTGTTGATGCTTTAAGACAAGCCATCGTTAAGGCGAAAGCTTTTGGTTTCGATTTGAACGGTGCTGTTATGGCTTCCGACGCTTTCTTCCCTTTCCCTGACTGTGTGGAAATTGCACACAAGGAAGGCATTAAAGCAGTAATCCAGCCTGGCGGTTCGATCAAAGATCAGTTGTCTATCGACTACTGTGACGAACACGGCATGGCGATGGTGTTTACAGGAACACGCCACTTCAAACACTAACTTAATCAGACAAGTCCAAAGCCCTTTGGAGTTTTGAACTCTTATATACTACTAATACCCAAATTTAATTGCTCATGGGATTTTTTGACTTCATGACCCAAGACATTGCTATTGACCTTGGGACCGCCAACACACTAATCATTCACAATGATAAAGTGGTAGTTGACCAACCCTCAATAGTTGCCATCGACCGCAAAACTGAAAAAGTTATTGCAGTAGGTAAAAGGGCTCAACAAATGCACGGAAAAGCGCATGAAGGTATCAAAACCATTAGGCCACTAAAAGACGGGGTAATTGCCGATTTCGCGGCTTCGGAACATATGATCCGCGAAATGGTGAAAACCATTCCTAACTTACGCAACAGATTCTTCACGCCTTCACTACGTATGGTAATCTGTATTCCTTCGGGGATTACTCAGGTTGAAGAAAGAGCTGTAAAAGATTCTGCGGAACAAATTGGTGCTAAAGAAGTTTACTTGATCCACGAACCAATGGCTGCTGCAATTGGTATCGGCATCGATGTTCAGGAACCTAAGGGGAATATGATTATCGATATAGGCGGTGGTACTACTGAGATTGCCGTATTGGCATTGGGTGGTATCGTTTGCGATAAATCGATTAAAGTTGCGGGTGATGTATTCACTAGCGACATCGTATACTATATGCGTACTCAACATAATCTTTATGTTGGTGAACGCTCTGCTGAAAAAATTAAAATTGAAGTAGGTTCGGCGGTCGAAGATTTAGAAAACCCTCCTGAAGATTACGCAGTTCAAGGGCGAGATTTGATGACTGGGAAACCAAAACAGGTTACCGTATCCTATACAGAAATTGCAAAAGCCTTAAACAAATCTATTCTTCAAATTGAAGATGCTGTGATGCAAGCCTTAGCGAAAACCCCTCCTGAATTGGCTGCCGATATTTACAATACTGGTATTTATTTAGCTGGTGGAGGCTCTATGTTAAGAGGTCTTGACAAGCGTATTTCTAAGAAGACTGAACTTCCTGTTTACGTTGCCGAAGATCCTTTGAGAGCGGTTGTTCGCGGTACAGGTATCGCCTTGAAAAATCTCGACACTTACAGTTTCTTGATGAAATAGAATTTCCCTAGACTCATGAGGAACTTATTTACATTTCTCTTTAGGCATCACGTATTTTTTCTGTTTCTCCTTTTGGAATTAACAGCATTAGCGATGCTCATTCAGAGTCACGACTACCACGCATCTCGTTTTGCTAGTTCTTCTCATGCTTGGGCGGGAAACGTCTTAGAAAATTATCAGAATTCTGCAGACTACCTTTCACTTAGAAAGGTGAACACGCTTTTGGCTGAGGAAAATACGGCCCTAAAAAATCTGATTCAACAAAATTCAGAAGAAGAACAATCTCATCTTGAGGGCAATTACCAATACATTTCTGCCAAAGTAATCAAGAACTCCTACAACAAGCGCAACAACTATCTTACCATTAACAAAGGGGCTCTCCACGGTCTCGAAAATGGGATGGGAGTTTGTGTTGACAAAGGCGTAGTAGGTATTGTTCGCGATGTTTCGGAAAATTATGCTACTGTGATGAGCCTCCTAAACAACAATACGGTTATCAGTACTCGATTTGCGAAGTCTAATCACTTTGGCGATTTGCGTTGGGATGGTCATTCTCATGAATATGCCCAATTGTACTCCATAGAAAAATATGTAGATGTTTCAGTGGGAGATAGCCTCATTACCAATAGTTATTCTTCGGTATTCCCTGAGGGCCTATTCCTCGGTACTGTAAACCGTTTTGAACGCGATGAACAAGCAAATTTTTACGATATAGAAGTAGATTTAGCGGTCGATTTTAGTAATATTGATTATGTATATATTGTGAAAAATCAATTAAGAGGGGAGCGTCAATTAATAGAATCAAAACAGGGTGAATAAATTTATTCAACATATCATTCGCTTCGTATTTTTAGTACTACTTCAGGTATTGATCTTAAATAATATACAGTTCAGCGGCTATATCAATCCCTTTGTCTACATATTATTCATTTTGTTATTACCTCCTAAATTACCTAAAGCACTATTATTAGTACTAGCCTTTACTATGGGGCTAACCATGGATATGTTTTCTGACAGTTTGGGTGTGCATACTGCCGCATCAGTACTCATTGCTTATATTCGACCAGGCGTTTTAGGAATGATAACGACAAAAGGCGGTGAGGAATTGGAGACAATTGGAATCAAACAATTAAGATTCACACGTTTCTTTACATATGCTGCCATTTTAACCTTTATACATCATTTCACACTTTTTTATATTGAAGCATTCCGAATCAGTGAATTTTTAGCTACTTTTAGTCGAGCATTTATAAGCTCCATATGTAGTTTATTATTGATTCTGATTATAGAATCCTTACGCTCGAATTCCCTACGCAAATGACCCGAAATAGATACGCCGACCGAAGATTTTTTTTCTACTTCCTCTTCGCCGCATCAGGTCTTATTTTACTTATTAGACTCTTTGGCATTCAAGTTCTCGACGACTCCTATAAGCTATCGGCAGACAACAATGTAATTAAGGCGCTTACCCTTTATCCAGAGCGCGGATATATATACGATAGAAACGGTGAGCTCTTAGTCGGAAATCAAAGAGCTTACGATTTAATGGTCACACCTCGTCAGGTGAAAATAACAGATACTCTAGGCTTTTGTCATCTCTTAGAAATCGGAAAAGATGAATTTGAAAAGCAATTTTCAAAAGCTTTTCGCTATTCTCGATACCGTTCTTCGGTCTTATTAAAAGATATTTCGAAACAAACAGCGGCCAAACTACAAGAACGACTTTTTGAATATCCTGGTTTTTACCTACAGGAAAGAACCATGCGCGAATACCCAAACCGTTCGGCGGCTCATGTGCTTGGATACGTGAGTCAAGTACCAGATTATATACTTACAAAAAACGATTACTACCAAAAGAATGACAACTTCGGAATGTCGGGAGTTGAAAATTCCTATGAATCGGACTTGAGAGGGAAACGAGGAGTAGAATATGTAGTGCGCGATGTTTACAACCGATCGAAAGGGAGTTTTCAAAATGGGAAATACGATAGTTTGGCGGTAAATGGTAAGGACATCGAACTAACAATCGATATTCAAATCCAAGAATATGCAGAGCAATTAATGCAAAATAAAAAAGGGAGTATTGTTGCTATTGAACCTGCAACTGGAGAAATACTTAGCATCGTAAGTAGTCCTTATTACGACCCGAATGTATTAGTTGGTCGTAGCCGATCGCCAAACTTTAATAAGATGTATAAAGATGATAACAAACCTTTATACAACCGTAGTCTACTTGCCGAATATCCTCCAGGTTCAACCTTCAAATTACTAAACGCCTTGGTTGGGCTCCAAGAAGGAGTTATTCACCCCAGCACACATTTCCCATGTGAGCAAGGATGGGTTTTTAGCGAAAAACTAAAAGTGGGTTGTCATGCACACACTTCACCTCTACAACTCACACAATCAATTACTCAATCGTGTAACGCCTACTATTGCTATACTTTCCGTAGGATAATCGAGAAATACAATACGGCTGAGGAAGGCTATGAAAACTGGCGAAACCATATTTTGAGTTTCGGGCTTGGAAACTTCTTGAATAACGATTTGTATACAGGACGTAAAGGAAGAGTCCCGACTGTTGATTTCTATAATCGTCAGTACGGCAAAAGAAGGTGGAAGGCTCCAACTGTGATCTCCTTAGCTATCGGGCAAGACGCTTTAGTAGTCTCTCCAATACAAATGGCCAATATGTGTGCAGCAATTGCCAATAGAGGTTTTTACTACACCCCACATATTGTTAGAAAGGTTGATGGCGAGCCTTTGAGCGATAGCACCTATACAATACCTAAGTTTACTTCGGTTGATAAAAAGCATTTTAATACCGTGATTAATGGCATGGAAAAAGTGTTTACCGACTCTCATGGTACGGCCAAAAACGCCAAAATTAAAGGGGTTGAGATATGTGGTAAAACAGGAACCGCACAAAACCCTCATGGCGACGATCACTCTATATTTATTGCTTTTGCTCCTAAAGACAATCCGCAAATTGCCCTTGCTGTATATGTTGAAAATGGAGGTTGGGGCTCTACATGGGCAGCTCCTATTGCATCGCTTATCGTAGAGAAATATTTAACTGGTCAAGTTGAAAACAAAAAGCTTGAGAGCTTTATTCTGAATGGAAATCTAATGGATAAAGAAAATGAGAACGAATAAGAGCTTCTTTGCCAATATCGATTGGATTTTAGTGCTATTGTACACACTCATGGTTGCCTTTGGCTGGATTAACATATACGCTGCTAATCATGGCGAAGGAGCTAGTGATTTATTGACCATGGCTGCTGAGCCAGGAAAACAATTGTTTTGGATTGGCACTTCAATCGTATGGGTATTATTAATACTCATATTAGATGGGAAATTCTACACCACCTTTTCCTATATCATATATGCTGTAATGATACTCCTACTCATTGGAGTGGTAATCGTCGGCAAAGAAATAGGCGGGGCTAAATCGTGGTATGCCTTAGGTAGTTTTAGTTTACAACCCTCAGAATTTGCAAAAGTTGGATGCTTACTAGCTCTGAGTAAGTTCCTAAGTCAACTAAATGTGAACCTGCAAAAGCCCAACGACCAGATAAAGGCATTTGCGATTCTTTTCATCCCGATTTTCTTCATCATGCTACAACCCGATGCCGGATCGGCAATCGTTTTTGCTTCTTTATTTTTAATCCTCTTTAGAGAGGGAATTTCTAAGATTTACTTACTAATTGCCGCAGCTGCAATTGCACTATTTATCTTCACACTAAAATACGATCAGGAAGCAGTAATGGCTGCTGTAGGAGTATTCTGCTTTTTATTGGCAATGTTACTAAAGAAGAATCGAAAATCGATGAAGCCAGCTATATTCACCCTCATACTTTCTTTGATGATGGTGCAATCCGTGAGCTACTTGTACAGCGATGTTTTGCGCCCACATCAACAAAAGAGAATAGACCTAATCTTGGGTAAAATTGATGATATTCATGGTGCAGGTTATAATCTTCATCAATCAAAAATTGCCATTGGCTCAGGTGGGTTTAACGGTAAAGGCTTTTTAGAAGGAACACAAACGAAGTTTAATTTTGTGCCCGAACAAAGTACCGATTTCATCTTTTGTACTATTGGGGAAGAATGGGGCTTTATTGGCTCTTTGATAACGGTTGGGCTATTTTTATTGCTGCTATTCAGAATTCTAATCCTCGCCGAAAGACAACGATCCTCCTTCAGTAGGGTTTACGGCTATGGAGTTGCCGCTATACTCTTCTGTCATTTCTTTATCAATATAGCGATGACTATTGGTTTAATGCCAGTTATAGGTATACCACTACCCTTCTTTAGTTATGGGGGGTCCTCTTTATGGGGCTTTAGTATATTGCTATTTATCTTCGTGAAATTAGATGCTTATCGAATGGAAATCTTGCGCTAAGATTTTTATATCTTGGTGAAATGAAGATTACAATCGAACTCAGTGGCAAACATTGGTCTGCCAACCTATCAGAGCCTATTGACATTTCTATTCCTATGCTTGCCTCAGAGCAGAGTGTAAGAGCATGGTATGTTGATCCACTCAAAATTGAACCCGTAAGAGTGGGAGATTGGGTAGGTGCTGTAAAAGAAGGGGGTTCAGTAAACTTTAATGATATTTTCTTCAACCCGCATGGACACGGAACGCACACCGAATGTTATGGGCATATCAGTAAAGAAAAGGTAAGCGTAAATAAGTCAATGAAGCAGTTTGCTTTTACAGCAGAGTTGATATCAATCAATCCTAAAAAACTCGATAACGGCGATGCTGTGGTGATGCTCGAGCAAATTCAAGAAAAATTAGGCGAAGAAATTCCCAAAGCTATCATCATTCGAACAAGCCCAAATGGAATTGATAAACTGATAAAAAATTACTCGAATACCAATCCTACTTACCTCGATGAAAAAGCAGCCCTTTGGCTAAGAGAACAAGGTGTTGAACAACTATTGATTGATACTCCATCGGTAGACAGAGAAGAAGATCAAGGTGCCTTATTAGCGCATAGAGCATTTTGGAATTACCCTGAAAACCCTAGACGGGAAGCCTGTATCACAGAGCTTATTTATATTCCCGACTCCATTGAAGATGGATTGTATTTACTTCACTTAAGTTTCGCTTCATTCGAAAATGATGCGGCCCCTAGTAAACCGATTTTATATAAATTGTCAGTAGTCAAAAATAAAAACTAGAAATTTAAATTTGCAAACTGATTACTGTTAACTAATCGCAGAACATTCCAAAATAATTTTTTGTTGCTTCAATTTACATCTCGATTGGTACAACTGAGCCAAACACGAGTGTAAACTAACAGAGGAGGCTGCTGGAAGCATCAACCATTTAGAGAAATTCACATCGAATACATAGAGAAAAGCTACCATGATGATGATAACATCTACCACATAAGTCATGGCTCTGGTAATCTTTACTTTTTTTTGATTTTTATCTAATCGCTCTTGAATTTCTTCAATCGTTAGATTTTTCAGGTCTTCAAGTTCTTGCATTATTGAGGATTTAGTCCTTAAATTTAGACATATTATTAAAAAATGCAAACTTAGAGCATTTGTAAATCCTCACCTCTTGGAGGGGAGGTGTCGCATAGCGACGGAGGGGTGAATCAACCACCCCGCCCTAAGGGGCTCCCCTACTTAAAAGGAGTGGATATTAAAAATTTGAATATCTTCCTTTAATATCAATCCAAAAGAGTGAACATGAATATCGAAAGCATACGAGAATACTGCTTATCAAAAAAAGCCGTCATCGAAGGGTTTCCCTTCGATGAAACGACTTTAGTTTTTAAAGTGGCGGGAAAAATGTTTGCCCTAGCTAGTTTAGATACACATCCTTTAAGGATTAATTTAAAATGCGATCCAGAAAAAGCAATCGACTTAAGAGAGCGCTACGACTCTATTCGCCCGGGTTACCACATGAGTAAAAAACATTGGAATACAGTAGAAATAAATGGTGAGGTAACAAGAGAAATCCTCATCAAACTCATAGACCATTCTCACAATCTTGTTGTCTCCAATCTCACTAAAAAAGTGAGAGAAGAATACCAATTAGGGGAGGTGTAGAGAAGCTACTTGCTACAAAGTAGATTGGTGTTTTAGTCCCTTCGCAATGCAAGTCGCAGATCGCTAAAAATTAGAAAAGTAAAAAGAGAACCCGTTTGATAAATTGAAAAACTGCTACGAAAAAGAACGGTTACGAATTCTCTTTTTACTCCCCTCAGTAAATAATCCCTATTACTGTAACAAATGTATCTATCTAAAAATAGCTTCGTCTTAAAAGCTCGTTAATAAAAGTTAATTTATGTTATTTTGATTTTCAGGCTAAAAGGATTGCCTAATGCTAAGAATTCCCGAAATTTGTGGCGATGAATACGAAACAGAACTATTGCTCAAGCCTCACGGCTTATCAACGATACAAGAGTCACGAAGTGAAAGTAGGAAACATTGGCATCGGTGGGGACAATCCCATTCGATTACAGTCGATGACAACTACCAACACTATGGACACCGAGGCTACCGTGGCGCAATCTATTCGTATGATTGAAGCAGGATGTGAGCTAGTTCGTATTACTGCGCCTGGTAAAAGAGAAGCCGAAAATCTTCAGAATATTAAAGATGAATTGCGCAAACTAGGTTACGACACTCCTTTGGTTGCCGATATTCACTTTACCCCTGTTGCGGCAGAAATTGCCGCTCGCATTGTTGAAAAAGTAAGAGTAAACCCTGGAAACTACGCCGATAAAAAGAAATTTCAGGAAATAGAGTATACCGAAGAGAGCTATCAATTGGAGCTCGAAAGAATCCGCAAGCGATTTACTCCTTTGGTGGAAATATGCAAGGAAGAAGGTACTGCCATGCGTATCGGAACAAATCACGGCTCTCTTTCCGATAGAATTCTTAGTCGTTACGGAGACACTCCAATGGGAATGGTTGAATCGGCTTTAGAATTTCTACGCATTTGTAGAGGTTTGGATTATCACGAAGTTATCATTTCGATGAAGGCTAGTAATCCTCAAGTGATGGTTGAAGCCTATAGACTGCTGATTAATAAAATGGAGTCTGAAGGGATGAATTATCCGCTTCACCTTGGCGTTACAGAAGCTGGTGAAGGTGAAGATGGTCGCATTAAATCGGCTGTGGGAATAGGGGCTCTTTTGGAAGATGGTATCGGCGATACGGTTCGCGTTTCATTGACCGAAGAGCCCGAATTTGAAATTCCAGTTGCCAAAGAATTAGTCGATCGTTATAACATCAGACAAAATCATGATTCTATTCCGGATATAGAAGAAAACCCTATAGAGGCCTTTGAATATCAGAAAAGACATAGCAAAGCGGTGCTAAACATTGGTGGGAAGCATGTGCCAATTGTAATGGCCGACTTCTGCTTGAAAAAGAAAATTAGTCCCACGAGTTTCTTCGCTATAGGCTATAATTATTCGGTTCCATTAGATAAATGGAACATCAGTGATATGGCTTGCGATTATATTTTTGCAGGAGACAATATTGTTGATTTTGCTATTCCTGGAACATTGGGGATTATATACAATCACAAAACTTGGTTAGATAATAAAGCTGAGCGATGCTATCCTTTTCTTACTGCAAAAGAATATTTATCTGGCATTGAAACATCTTCGGAATTAAATATCATTTACGCCTGCCTTCCAGATTTATCTTCTGAATTTATCGATAAACTTAAAATAGACACAAGCGCTGTTCTACTTATCGATACATACAATGCTCATGGAATGGCCGAGCAAAGAAGGCTTTTTATAGACCTAATAAATACCGATTGTGAAGTCCCAGTAATTATTGGAAGAGCTTATGGCAATTTAAGCCAAGAGCAATTACAACTGCACGCATCTACCGATATGGGCGCACTATTATTAGATGGATTAGGTGATGGTGTTTTTATTGCTGCTGAAAATTGTGGTGGCGATCAAATAATCAATCAAACAGCCTTTGGAATACTTCAAGCTACGCGTACTCGAATCTCAAAAACAGAGTATATATCCTGCCCTAGTTGTGGTAGAACGCTTTTTGATCTCCAAGAAACAACAGCTAAAATACGCGAGAAAACAGCGCATCTTAAAGGTTTAAAAATCGGAATTATGGGTTGTATCGTGAATGGCCCTGGCGAAATGGCCGATGCCGATTATGGCTATGTAGGTACTGGTGTTGGTAAAATCACTCTTTACAAAGAAAAGGAAGTAGTGAAACGCAACATTCCTGAAGATGAAGCTGTGGATGCCTTGGTTGATTTGATAAAGTCTCACGACGATTGGATGGAACCATCCAATTAACACCTCTATAAATTATCGTACATACAAGTATCTTTTAAAAAGGCGATACGATATGTTAAATCTTTGGGGGAGATAATTACATGGTGCTTCATACGTAGGAAACGGCAAATCAGCTCAGTCTTGTGAAGCACGTTTCTGTGCTTTGCAATAGCGATGATATTTGTTACCTGATCGTTCATAGTTGGAATCACCTAGTTGCTTTACTATTTGCAAATCTTATGCCATTCATAATTAACCAACTGTACACCTAGCTTTTAAAGCTAAATTGAATTAATTATCTTTATTAAAAATTTATTCCAATGGAGCTAAAAAGATGTGATTGGGCTACTAAAGACCCTCTATATATTGCCTATCACGATAACGAATGGGGTACACCTCTTCACGACGAACAACAGTTATTTGAATTTCTAATATTAGAAACTTTTCAAGCAGGCCTGAGTTGGATTACTGTACTGCGTAAAAGAGAAAACTTTCGCAAAGCATTTGACAATTTCGATTATAAAAAGGTGGCCTTATATGATGAGGATAAAATCCTAGATCTACTTCAAGATGCTGGAATCATCAGAAATAAACTCAAGGTAAGAGCGGCAGTTTCTAATGCTCAAGCATTCATGACGATTCAAGAAGAATTTGGAACATTCGATAAATATATTTGGGGCTTTGTGGATGGAAAAGCTATTCAGAATAACCGAAAATCAATGAAGGAACTACCTCCTACAACCGAAATTTCAGACAAACTAAGTAAAGACCTAAAAAAACGCGGCTTCAAATTCGTTGGCTCAACGGTGGTATACGCACACATGCAAGCTACTGGAATGGTGAATGATCATGTAGTGGATTGTTTTAGATACGACGAAGTTAAAATGAATGAGTAATTAATAATGAGTAATCGTAAGAACTAATTTCACCATTTACGGTACTACAATTATTAACTATTCATTTTTAATTATCAATTACCTACTTTAGTCTCCTTCAAAAAAACAACTATGAATAAGATACTTTCTAGCCTTTGTGCTGCCCTCCTACTGATTTCTTGTAATAGCAATAAAGATTTACGCGTGGATTTACACAGCTTTTCAGAACCCCATAGAGTAATTACTAAACATCTAGACTTAGATGTATTAGTGGATTTCGAAAAAGAAAGCATTTCTGGGGTAGCTCATTACAATATCGAAAACCTCGATAATAGTAAAAAGTTAATCCTTGACTCTCAAGGTTTACAAATCGAAAAAATACTTATTGGAGCGGATGAAACTACTTATAAATTAAGAGAGCAAGACGCCAACCTAGGACAGGCACTGGAAATAGACATCGAAAAAGATACCAAAAGAGTGTCTATCTACTATCAAACATCTCCAGGAGCAAAAGCGCTTCAATGGCTAAACCCTAAACAAACTGCGGGCAAAAAAGATCCTTTCTTATTTACGCAGTCACAAGCTATACTCGCTCGCTCGTGGATTCCTTGTCAGGATTCTCCAGGGGTACGCTTTAGCTATACAGCAAAGGTAAAAGTGCCTGCTAATTTAATGGCGGTGATGAGTGCCGAAAACCCAACAGAAAAAAATGATTCTGGTATTTACACATTCACCATGAAACAGGCTATCCCTGCCTATTTAATGGCTATGGGGGTAGGTGACTTAGAGTTTCAGTCTTTGGGAGCCCACACGGGGGTATACGCTGAGCCAAGCTTACTAGCAGATGCAGCCTATGAATTTGCCGAAACAGAAGATATGCTCGAAATTGCTGAAGATATGTACGGCAAATACGCTTGGGAGCGCTACGATATGTTATTACTTCCTCCTAGCTTTCCTTTTGGAGGAATGGAAAACCCAAGGCTAACATTTGTTACTCCCACGATCTTAGCTGGCGACCGTTCTTTAACAGCTTTAATTGCTCACGAATTAGCACATTCGTGGTCAGGTAATTTGGTGACTAATAAAACATGGAATGACTTCTGGCTCAACGAAGGTTTTACCGTTTATTTTGAACGTAGAATTATGGAGCGTCTAGAAGGTAAGGACTACGCCGACATGTTGGCGCTTCTTGGTAAACAAGATTTGGAACATACTGCTGATGAACTTGGACACAATCATCGTGACACACATCTTAAGCTCGATTTATTAGGACGTGATCCTGATGATGGACTTACTGACATCGCTTATGAGAAAGGATATTTCCTACTCCGTTTAATTGAAGAAACAGTAGGGAGAAAACAATTCGATTCATTCTTAAAAAACTACTTCCATGAGAATGCTTTTAAGGTAATGGACACCGAAGAGTTTATCACCTACCTAAACCACAACTTATTAGATGCAAGCCCTGAGGCTAAAGAGAAAATACGTTTGGAAGAATGGGTTTATGGCCCAGGAATTCCTGACAACTGCCCACAAGTAAAATCTATTAAGTTCAAAAAGGTTAATGAAGCTCTATCGGATGTTGAAAAAGGATTTCCGCTAGATAATATCGCAACAACCGATTGGTCTTCTCATGAATGGCTTCACTTTTTAAGACAACTAGATTCTGAGATGTCTCTGAAAGAATTAAAAATGATTGATGAGGCCTTTGGCTTTACCAATAGCGGGAATTCCGAAATTCTAAATGCTTGGTTTCAAATAACAATTCCTGCTGGATATAGCCCAGCTGACAAAGCATTGGAACATTTCTTGTTAAAAGTAGGAAGACGAAAGTTTTTGAAACCACTCTACGAGGCTCTTTACACTAAAGACCCTGAGAGAGCTAGAAGAATCTATCAGAAGGCTCGCGAGAATTATCACACCGTGTCGACACAAACACTTGATGCAATCATCCTATAAATAAAGAAGGCTCCATAAAGGAGCCTTCTTGTTATAATGCTTAAAAATAAGCTTTATGAATTAGGGGGGAAGTAATTCTAATTAAAGGAAATCAATCATTATATGGGTGATTTCACTTACTAATATATAAAACTATATTTGTACCTACAAGTAATTACAAGACAAATGCTTAATTAATTTCACTTCTCTTCTTAAATCAAGGAAGAGCTTCTTAAATCGTCGAGAAGATTGTTAAGCATGATAAGCTGAGCTTGGGGAAGGTTCATGATTTTTTGATCGAAATCAACAACCTTCACGTCCAATTCAGACAATAATGCCAGTCCACTAGTGGTTATAGACATCAACATTTGCCTCTTGTCTTCAGGGTTTTTAGTTCGATCGACCAATCCCTTGTCCACAAGTTTATCAACTAGTCGCGTGGAATTAGACTTATGATGAAGCATTCTTGATTGTAAATCACCTCCCAACATGGTGTCGGGATGTTGACCTCGCAATATTCTCAATACATTATATTGAGGAGGGCTTATATCATAAGCTTTCACCAATTGCAAAAATAGAGACTCAAAATGAGCAGCTGTAAATATCAAATTCACGAAAGCCTTTTCCTGTTCCGATTGAAATCCTTTTGCTTTTATATCCTCTTTTATACTCAAGCTATGCGATTATTGAACCATTAGAGGTTCCATTAGTTGGTTTTACAAACCCTAGTGAGCCATCTTTATCTTCTGACATCAAAATCATTCCTTGCGACTCGATGCCTTTAATATTTCTTGGAGCTAAATTCACCAAAACGGAAACTTGCTCTCCAATAATATTTTCTGGCTTATAATATTCTGCAATTCCCGAAACTACGGTGCGAACATCAATACCTGTATCGATGGTTAATTTAAGAAGTTTTTTTGTCTTTTTCACTTTTTCAGCTTCTAGAATTGTTCCTACACGGATGTCCATTCCAGAAAAATCATCAAAGCTAATATTCTCCTTTTGGGGTTCTACCACTTGATTAGCCAATTTAGTAGCCTCCAACTTTTTCAGTTGAGCATCAATTTCAGCGTCGTCAATTTTGCGGAACAGCAATACTGCCTTTTCAATTTGAGCTCCAGAAACTAGCAAATCATCTGCTCCTGCTACATCCCAAGATAATTGCTCAAGACCCAACATAGTTCTCAACTTATCTGCAGTAAAAGGAATAAATGGCTCCGAAACGATTGTCAAATTTGCAGCAATCTGAAGAGCTATATTCATAATAGTTTTGGTGCGAAGCTCATCCGTTTTCACCAATTTCCAAGGCTCTTCATCCGCTAGGTATTTATTACCTAAACGCGCCAAGTTCATCATTTCTGATAAAGCTTCTCTGAAGCGATATAGCTCAATAGATTTAGCAATCTTAGCAGGGAATGCTTTTAATTCGGCAAGAACTTCTTTGTCATAATCAGACAATTCAGCTCTTTCGGGCACAGCCCCATCATAGTACTTATTGGTAAGCACCACTACTCTATTGATAAAGTTTCCGTAGATACCTACCAACTCTGAGTTATTACGTGTTTGGAAATCTTTCCAAGTAAAATCGTTGTCTTTTGTTTCGGGAGCGGTAGCACATAATACATAACGCATCACATCTTGCATCCCTGGGAAATCTTCTAAATATTCGTGTAACCAAACGGCCCAATTTCTTGAAGTGGAAATTTTATCGCCTTCTAAATTCAAAAATTCGTTGGCTGGCACATTCTCTGGCATTATATAATCGCCATGCGCTTTTAGCATAGCTGGAAAAATGATACAGTGGAAAACGATATTATCTTTCCCTATAAATTGCACCATTTTAGTGTCCTCAGACTTCCAGTAAGGCTCCCAATCTTTTCCATTATCCTTAGCCCATTGCTTAGTGGCAGAAATATATCCGATAGGCGCATCGAACCAAACGTATAGTACTTTTCCTTCAGCTCCTGCAGCAGGAACAGGAATACCCCAATCTAAATCTCTAGTTACGGCACGTGGCTGTAACCCTTGATCTAACCACGACTTACACTGTCCGTAAACATTCGATTTCCAATCCCCTTTATGACCCTCAAGAATCCATTCTTTTAACCAAGCTTCGTATTTATCTAAAGGTAAAAACCAGTGCTTGGTTTCTTTCATCACAGGCTTGTTACCACTCAATGCCGATTTAGGATTAATTAAATCTGTGGCATTTAACGACGTTCCACATTTCTCGCACTGATCGCCATAGGCACCATCGCTTTTACAATGAGGACAAGTTCCTGTGATATATCTATCGGCTAAAAACTCATTTTCCTTTTCATCGTAATACTGCTCGCTTACCTTTTCGATAAACAAACCTTGGTTATGTAAATGCTTAAAGAATTCTGATGCAGTATCGTGATGCATTTTGTCAGAAGTACGGTGATAGATGTCGAAGCTAATACCTAGATCCTGAAATGAATCGCCAATAATTTTGTGGTATTTATCTACCACTTGTTGTGGGGTAATCCCTTCTTTCTTTGCAGAAATAGTAATGGGAACGCCGTGCTCATCGGAACCACAAACAAAGACCACGTCTTTTTTATTGGAACGTAAAAAACGCGCGTAAATATCACTAGGGATATAAACCCCTGCGAGGTGACCAATATGAACTGGACCGTTAGTGTATGGCAATGCTGCCGTTATGGTATATCTTTTTGCTTCTTGCGACATCAGGAAATGCTTTTGTATATTGGGCAAAGATAATAATTTACAAAGCCCTAAAATAGGAATATTTCTGCTCTTATCTATGAAAATAAATAGTATCCCAAAACTACAAAAAGGCGACACTATCACTCTGATTTCCACCGCACGTAAAGTGAGTAAAGAGGAGTTGAGCTTTGCTGAAAAGCTACTAGAATCCTGGGGTTTGATAGTTTCTTTTGGGGGAAATCTCTTTCAAGAAGAGCATCAATTTGCAGGATCTGTCGAACAACGAAGTCAGGATTTACAAGAAGCACTTAACGATAATAACATAAAAGCAATTCTATTTGTTAGGGGTGGTTATGGCTCAGTTCAAGTGGTAGATAATATTGATTGGAGCAGATTTCAGAGAAATCCTAAATGGCTTATTGGCTTTAGCGACATCAGCGTTTTTCATTCACATATACATCAGAATTTCGGCATTCCAACTTTACACGCTGTTATGCCAATCACCTTTCCAAAAAACTCTGAATATTCTTTAGAGAACTTAAGAAAAGTTCTTTTTGGTGAAAAAGTCTCTTATCAAATTAAGGCACACCCTTTCAACAGGACAGGAAAAGCAGAAGCAGAAATTGTAGGTGGTAACTTATCTATCCTCTACTCTCTTTTGGCTTCTGAAAGTCAAATGAACACCGATGGTAAAATCCTTTTCATAGAAGACCTCGACGAATACCTATACCATATCGACCGTATGATGCAAGCCCTAAAAAGAGCGGGAATGCTAAAAAATCTAGCGGGATTAATTGTTGGTGGAATGAGTGATATGAACGACAACACCATTCCTTTTGGCAAAACTGCCGAAGAAATTATACGCAATGTAGTTTCAGAGTATAACTATCCTGTGGCCTTTGGTTTTCCTGCTGGGCATATTGACGATAATAATCCACTTGTTTTTGGTGAGAAAGTGACATTTGAGGTGGGCGGGAAAAGTCTTGCAGTCAAAATAGTCATCTAGTCGATTAAAGCCTAGCCTGGATTGATCCTAACTAATTATTAATTGTTGGGTTCAAGGGGGTACAAGTATTCGGCATCAAGTAGCAAATCCATTTACGTCTTCCGTTTCACCTCATAAATACTCCGTACCTTGTACTTTATACCTAATACTATAATACTTAAATAATGGCATCTCACAACGACCTTGGTAAAGAGGGCGAATACATAGCCCAACAATTCCTACAAAAAAAAGGATTCAAAATCCTCGACTGCAACTGGCGACATCTACGCTACGAAGTAGATATTATAGCACTCGATAATAACTTTCTAGTTTTCGTAGAAGTAAAAACGCGTTCTAGCTTCAAATATGGCTTTCCCGACGAGGCGGTGAGCTGGAAAAAAGAAGCCATGATGATTGATTCGGCAGAAATTTATTTGGAGAAAAAAGACCTGGATTACGAGGTTCGCTTTGACATCGTTTCAGTCATAAAAAATGAAACTGAGCAAAGGGTGTATCATATTGTGGATGCTTTTCAGGGATAATTTGGATGTTGGTTTGTCGTTGTTGGTTGTTAGACTTTAAATAATTAGTCATCAACCATTATATAATTGTCAGTAAGAGCTTGTCGATGACTTTCTACTTCCATCTCCTATTTCCCATCTTACGTTTCACTATTTCCTATTCCCTAATCCTTCTCCCTATTTACTTTTTCCGACTGCATGACTGCATGACTGCATGACCGCACGACAATTTTTCACTACTTTTGCTGCTCAAATTCAGACAACATGTTACGATCACATACTTGCGGAGAGCTAAACATTAGCAATACAGGAAATGAAGTTACCCTTAGCGGATGGGTGCAAAAATCACGTGACCTCGGAGGGATGACCTTTGTAGATTTACGCGATCGCTACGGTATCACTCAGTTGGTTTTTAATATGGAAACCAACGAAGGGCTTTGTTTAGAAGCACGTAAATTAGGTCGTGAGTTTGTGATTCAGATTAAAGGAACTGTGATTGAGCGTCGCTCAAAAAACAAGAAAATCCCTACAGGAGAGATAGAAATTGAAATTGCTGAATTAACAATTTTGAATTCTTCTAAAACACCTCCTTTCACTATCGAGGATAACACTGATGGTGGTGAAGATTTGAGAATGAAATACCGCTATTTAGATTTACGTAGAACCCCAATTCGCGAGAATATGATTTTGCGTTCTAAGGTAGCTATCGAAACGAGAAAATACTTGGCTGACCAAGAATTCATCGAAGTAGAAACACCTGTTTTGATTAAATCGACTCCTGAGGGAGCTCGTGATTTTGTGGTTCCAAGTAGAATGAACGAAGGACAATTTTATGCTCTTCCACAGTCTCCACAAACCTTTAAGCAACTGCTAATGGTTGCTGGATTCGACAAATACTTCCAGATTGTAAAATGTTTCCGAGATGAGGATTTAAGAGCCGATCGTCAGCCTGAGTTTACTCAAATAGACTGCGAGATGTCTTTTGTGGAGCAAGAAGATATATTAAACACTTTCGAAAATTTAACACGTCACTTACTGAAAACGGTAATGAATGTGGAATTGAAAGATTTCCCGAGAATGACTTTCGACGAGGCGATGAGAGATTATGGTAACGATAAGCCAGATATCCGCTTCGATATGAAGTTGAACGAGATTAATACGATAGCTCAAAACAAAGGCTTCAAAGTATTTGATGATGCAGAATTAGTCTTGGCGATTAAGGCAAAAGGCTGTGCTGGATATACACGTAAGCAATTAGATAAATTAACTGATTGGGTAAAGAGACCTCAAATTGGTGCTAAAGGTTTAATCTATGTGAAGTGTAACGAAGATGGTTCTTACAAATCATCAGTAGATAAATTCTTCGGTCAAGAAGACTTAGCCGAATGGGCAAAAGCAACTGATGCCGAAGCTGGCGACTTAATCTTAGTATTGAGTGGCGACACCAATGCAGTGCGCAAGCAAATGAGCGAATTGCGTTTAGAAATGGGTGAACAACTAGGATTAAGAGATCCAAAAGTATTTGCTCCTCTATGGGTTATCGACTTCCCCCTTTTAGAATGGGATGAAGAAAGTGGTCGCTACCACGCAATGCACCACCCATTTACTTCTCCTAAACCAGAAGATTTAGACAAATTAGATACAGCTCCGGGCGAGGTGAAAGCCAATGCTTACGATATGGTATTGAACGGTTCTGAAATTGGTGGTGGTTCTATTCGTATTCACGATAAAGACCTACAGAAATTGATGTTCAAACACTTAGGCTTTACCGACGACGAAGCACAAGAGCAATTTGGTTTCTTGATGAATGCCTTCGAATATGGCGCGCCTCCTCACGGTGGTTTGGCTTTCGGTTTAGACCGTCTTTGTTCTATTATGGGCGGAGCAGATTCTATTCGCGATTTCATTGCCTTCCCTAAAAACAACTCGGGTAGAGATGTGATGATTGACGCTCCTGCAAAAATTGACAATGTTCAGTTGGATGAATTGAGTTTAAGTTTGGCTTTAAAAAGCTAAATAACTTTCAGCTCATATAGTAAAAAAAGCAGCCCAAGGGCTGCTTTTTCATTTAGGGATTGTCTTACCAAATACACATAAAGAATAGACGTATCTTTGCACCTTAAAAATCTACTATGACCTTCACTTATAACGACCAGAATTTCAAAATTAGCAGATACCCACACAGCGAAAACAAATCGCTGAGAGCCTGGAGTTCTGCCGATGAGCATCTATTAAAATATGTGGAGGAAGAAAAATTAGAACTTAAGAATATTGCAATTTACAATGACCTCTTCGGGTTTTTATCTTGCATACTAGATCAGCATAAACCACTGAATATTATTGGCTATAAAAGCCAAGAAAAGGCGCTTCACATCAATGCAAAAGAAAATGGGATAAAGCTTGACAAAAACAATCTTCGCAACCCACTTGAAGCGCTAGTAGATCCAATATCGATTGCTTTTATCAAAATCCCTAAGTCGATGGATTTGTTCAAATTATACCTCAACCAACTGGTGGAACAATTAGACGATGACGCCAAAGTTCTCTGCGGATTTATGACCAAATATTTCAGTCCTCAAATGCTCAGTATTGCTAGCGAATATTTTGAGGTAGTCGAACAAAGTAAGGCTTGGAAGAAATCTAGAATTCTTGTCCTCAGCAAGAAGAAGGCATATAAAGCCCCAAGTATCAAGCATACATTAGCACTTGATGAAGGGCAAACATTGGAGCAATATTATGGGGTGTTTTCGGCCAAAAATATCGATTTTGCTAGCCAGTTTCTGATCGAAAATTTAACGATTCATGAGGATGAAAATACAATTCTTGATCTCGCTTCTGGAAATGGAGTGCTAGCCTTAGTAGCAAAAAACAAAAAAGAGGATAGTGAAATTCATCTATTAGACGATTCTATATTGGCTATAGAATCATCGAAAATAAACCTATCCACAAAAGAGAATGTCCACTATCACTACGATGACACATTAAATCACTTTGAAGATGACTTTTTCGATTTAGTAATCTCTAACCCACCCTTTCATTTCGAAAACGAGAATAATATTGAGGTTGCTCTGGAGCTCTTCAAAGGAGTATACAAGAGCCTTAAAAAGGGTGGTAGATTTACCATGGTATCCAGCTACCATCTAAATTTCAAAACACATTTAGAGAAGCTATTCCCACAAACAAAAATTGTGTGCTCCAATCAGAAGTTTGTCATCTACGATTGCTTTAAATAAGATTTTTTTCTGATGAAAATTTTACATCTTGTTTGATCCTTGATATCTCTAATAATTGATTCTGATTTCTTTTTACATCCCGCAACGAGTTGTTTTGTTTTCCCATAAAGGCTAACCTTCGTGTGAAAGTGTGCCTTAAATTTACAAATTTACAGCCTAACTTCTACTGACGTTATACACAGACTAGGATAAATTGGTATATTTGATTCTAAAGAAATTCCATTAAAATGAAAAAGTTAATTTTCCTATTTGGCGCGATGGCGCTAATTGCATGTCAAGAAGAAAAAAACACTACGGTTACTATTAGCGGGACTGTAACGAATCCTCTTAGCGAAACAGCCTCACTAATTAGCAATGATAGAAGTGGTACTTATACTGACACACTTGATGCTGAGGCTCACTTTGAAATCACTTTCGACTTGGAAGAGGCGAAATATATGTCCTTTAAACACGGGCAAGAAACTACTGCTATGTATGTTCAACCTGGAGATGTAATTTCTATCAGCATTGATCCAGCAGAATTCGACGAAACCATTAGCTATGAAGGCAGTGAAGCTTCCAACTTTTTAGCGAAAAAATACCTTATCAAGGAGAATACGGTTTCTAGAGAATTCTATATGCTTCCTACAGATTCTTTCTTAATGGAAGCTTCGGGGGCAGAAAAAGAAATGTTAAATGCTTTAGCGACCGTAAAGGCTAAAAGTTTTGTTGAAGATCAGCAAAAATCCATTTGGTTTCAATGGGCTGGGCAAAAGCTAAACTACCCTTATTCCTATAGTTACCTTAAAGGTGAAGAGGCGAAATTAGCTGATAATTATTACGACTTTATCGGCGAGATTGACTTGAATGACCCGAGTTTATTAGAAGAAGGCGATGCCTATAATTTCCTACAAAACTATTTAGAATCACAGCTTAAAGCCTTAGAGGGAAAAACAATGATGGCTAGCTTAAACTTCATTGACACTACCTTTACAAATCAAAAAATTATTGACAAGCTATCTTACAATCAATTAAAATCACACTTCAAAAACGTAGGCGTTGAAGGTGCTGATGAACTGCTAAATACTTTTCAAGAATTAAACTCTGACACACTGAAACATCAAGAGCTTACAACGCTTAGAGATGATATGCTGAAATTCAGCCCTGGGATGCCTGCCTTCGACTTCACGTACCCTGATGTAGATGGTAAAATGGTTTCTCTGTCTGATTTTAAAGGATCTTTTGTTTATGTAGATGTTTGGGCAACTTGGTGTGGCCCTTGTAAAAGAGAAATCCCTTATTTGGTACAATTGGAAAAAGACTACCACAATAAGAATATCGTCTTTTTAAGTGTCTCGGTTGACCAAGATAAAGACCGTGAGACTTGGCTGAATATGCTTGAAGAAAAAGAGATGGGCGGTGTTCAGCTGTTTGCTTCAGGATGGAGTAAAATCACGAAAGACTATATGATCAACGGAATACCACGATTCATGCTATTTGATACCCAAGGGAATATTATCGATGTGAAAGCAACGAGACCTTCTTCTCCTGAAACGAGGATTCTTTTCAGTCAATTATTGAAATAAGCTAGCAAGCCTAGATGCCTAAAAAAAGCCTGTTAAAACGATTTCTGATTTGGCGTATTAAACACGTCTCTCACAAACAATTCATCCTGCTGATGAGCTTGATTGTGGGAGTTGGTTCCGGTTTAATAGCGGTGTTGATTAAAAACGCCGCACATGGCTTAGGGGACTTTCTTAAAAATGCTACCGAAAATGTAGGGCTACTTGATTACGCCCTACTAATTCTTCCTCTTTTAGGTATTATTACAACTGTTATTTGGTGTAAATACCTGCTTCGAAAGCCAGAGAGTAAGGGCTTTCCGACCATTCTGTACGCCATTGCCAAGCGCAGTGGAATTATGAAACGGCACCATATGTTTTCTTCGGTATTTTCATCCGTTCTTACGGCTGGTTTGGGAGGTTCTATAGGTTTGGAAGCTCCAGCAGCTTCGAGTGCTTCGGCAGTGAGCTCCAATTTAGGGCGTCTCTTACATTTGAATTTCAAAGATCGAATGTTGCTAATTGGTTGCGCCTCGGCGGGAACCATTGCTAGTATTTTTAATGCCCCTATTGCAGCTTTGGTATTGGCAATGGAAGTGCTTATGCTCGATCTCACCATGGCTTCTATTATCCCCTTGTTGATGGCATCTGTTTCGGCAACTATTACCTCTAGATTGATTGTTGGTGAAGCCTTATTATTTCGATTCCAAATGGTCGATAGATTTGAGGTAACTGATGTTCCTTTTTATATTCTCCTAGGGGTTTGTTGCGGGCTACTATCAGCTCTATTCTCCAAAATATTTTACAAGATAAGTACCAGTTTAAAACTAGTGACAAAAAAAATTAATAGAGCTTTGATTGGTGGACTAGGCTTAGGGATTCTAATCTTTCTAGTGCCTCCACTTTTTGGTGAGGGCTTTGAAACAATCAATCTATTACTTACCGATCAAGGAGATCAAATTGTTGGAGGATCACTTATCGAAGATTTTGCTTCTAATAGCAGCTATTTTATCGCCTTCATTTTTGCAATGGTTCTTTTTAAAGCCATTGCTACTTCAATAACTATTGGCGCCGGTGGTGTTGGTGGTGTGTTTGCCCCATCATTGTTTATGGGTGCGGGACTAGGCTTTGCCTTCTCCAAATTTGTCAACCTCTTCTACTGGGATCAATTATCAGTGAGTAATTTTAGTCTTGTTGCTATGGCCGGACTGATTGCTGGTGTTTTACACGCACCACTTACTGCAATCTTCTTAATTGCTGAAATTACGAGTGGATACGAATTGTTTGTGCCCTTAATGATAGTTGCTGCCATTTCGTATGTGAGTTCAAAATATTTTGTTCCCCATTCACTATTTAATATGCAGTTGGCGATGAAGGGAGAGTTACTGACTCACAATAAAGACAAAGCTGTATTACTACAAATGCAATTGGAAAAAATGGTGGAGAAGAATTTTTCTAGCATCAAACCTGAAATGAATTTGGGAGCTCTCGTAAAAGTGGTTGCCGAATCAAAAAGAAACATTTTCCCGGTGGTAGATGACAACAATCTCTTCTTGGGAATCGTTTCCCTCGACGACATCCGTAAGGTGATGTTTGACCACAGTTTATACGAGCAAATATTGGTAGACGACCTCATGCACGAGCCACTTGGAACTATTAGGCTATACGACCCTATGGATAAAGTGATGGATAAATTTAGAGAAACGGGGGCTTGGAATTTAGCCGTTACCTGTCAGGGAGAATATATAGGATTTATCTCTAAATCGAAGCTATTTAGCACCTACAGAAGAAAATTGGTAGAGTTTTCGGAGGAATAATTTAGTTGATGGTTTTTAGAAAAATACTAGCCAATCTAAATACTTTATTAGCATCTTATATTTAATAAACACAAAGCATGATTTTACCAATCGGAAGTATAGTAAATGCACTAGCTGTAGTACTAGGTAGCCTTATTGGCTTGGGCTTTGGCACTTTTCTTCCCGAAGCAATTCGGAAAATAATATTCCAAATGATTGGGCTTTTCACTTTAATCCTAGGAGTTAAAATGGCCATGGAAAGCAATAATTTATTAGTTCTATTGTTGAGCTTGATTATCGGTGCTATCATTGGTGAAATCATCCATATCGAAAAGAGATTAGAGCGATTAAGCAACCTTATAAAAGCGAAATTTAAAAGTAAAAACGAACTCTTTTCAGAAGGCTTAATCACCGCTTTTTTATTGTACTGCATAGGCTCACTAACTTTTGTGGGAGCTATCGAAGAGGGCATCCATCAGGATAGAACCTTGCTCTACACCAAAAGTATGATGGATGGAATTACATCCATTTTACTAGCCTCAACTTTGGGCTCGGGAGTTTTAGTCTCGGCCATTCCACTATTGCTCTTTCAATCACTTTTAACTTGGGGAGCTTATAGCTTTGAGCCTTATTTACAGGAGGCTATGATTACTGAGATATCAGCTGTGGGTGGAGTTTTAATCTTGTCATTAGGGCTTAATATTTTAGAAATTCAAAAGATTAAAGTCTCCAATTTATTACCAGGAATACTTATAGTAATTCCAGTTTACCATTATTTTTTCTGATACTCTAAAATTTGATTCCACACTTAAATTCACTAAATTATATTCGTTGTAAATCAAATATATGAGCCATGAAAACACTAAAAGAACTCTTAAAGGAAATATCAATATTAACCTTTACTATAGAAAATAAATATCCTGGTTTATATCAGTATCTAGACGAGAGCCCAATGACCATTCCCGATCAAGAACATCCTCATATTGACACCGAAGTGCTATCGAAATATCTGGAAACCTTGAAGGCTCAACTCGAACAACACATTAAAACGCACGATGAAAAAAAGTGATTAAAGTAAACTAGATTACAACCACTGCTGATCGAGCCAGACTAAGCGCTTGTTTATCCAGTCTCGCATATAGCTAATCTCTTCCTCGTAAGATTCCATTTTATACTTATTTGGCCAAATAGTCTTTCCAAACAAAGGCCACTTCTCAAAGTTTAAATCCAAATCAGCACTTAAAACAACTATCTGTTTATCGATATGATTGTTAATGGCACCAATGGATAATATGCCCGCACGGTGATCAGCATACCGATTTTTTAAAGCCTGCTGAAAAGCCTCATTTTCCCACAAAGCCTCCCACCAATTAGGGCCAAAAGTCTTGTTCAAGCCATCTATAACAAATCCTTCAAGTTCAAAACCTTCTGAGTGTTCGGCCATACCCCAAGCTAAGTTAAAATCCCAAAGAGGGCCTACAGTCATCTCTTTACCATCAAAGACTAAATAGGTGCTTAATCGATAAGCATCAATATTTTTACTGAGCTCATTGATAATCACAAGGTCTATAAATGCATTTAAATCAATCGCCGCTAAATCCTCACTATAAAGACCCTCTTCAAAGGTTTTTAGTGTCTTGTTGATTTCAATCTTTTTAGTATCATCTGGCCTCGAAGGAATCTCATAGATATATTTAGAAGTTCCAAAACTTTCATCTTTGCTCGGATTAATAATATCGCATGGACATCTATTAATCTGCACCAAAAAGGAGGAATCCTCAGATTTTAAATCGAAATGATTCTTAAGCTGTTGCTTAGGATGCTCCAGTAATAAATAGATTCCCTCATAATTTCCGTTGACTAACAAATTACAATAAGTCGAATTATTGTCACGTCCAGTCATCTCGGAGAATAAATCATAAGCGAGTTTATTTCGAATCAAGGATCGGTCGTTATAAGGGCTGTAAAGAACATTTTTCTTAATTTGAATGCCCTCGAAAACTTGAGAGTATCCCGTCTTTAATCCAAATTGCTTTTTGGGAAATGACTTAGAACTGGAGCCTCTAATCTTCATCTTGCAACGCGAGGTAAATTGCATGTTCTGGGAGCTAAACCTCAAATCCGCATAAGAATATTTCACATCGCTAATAGCCGATTTAAGACTATTAACCTCAATAAGCGGCAAACTACTCTCTTTTAATATATCTATAGAAGTCGCTTGAGGTATATCAAAGGAAATAAGGTCTTCTAATTCGCGCTTAGAATGATGTTTTATGAGAATCTCAATTCTACTATTATCCCTTAAACTGATGTGATGCAAATTCTTTTTTTGATGATTAAAAAGAAAAAATTGATCTGGATTGTCAACAGAGCCGCGATAAAACTGATTGCTTAAATTTTTATAAATCAGCTCTTGCTTTTGAAAGATGTAAAAATCGACTTTATAGCGCGCTAAAAAATAAAACTGCCCCTTAGCAATCTCAGGACGCATTGAAATTAAGGTGTAAACAGTATCTCCCTTCTCAGCAACAGTGAGCGCCGAATAGGAATTCATAGTTTTTATTTCTATTGCACGTATCGCTTCTTCTTTTGCTATCTGAATCACTTCAGTTTCATACGATCCATTACATGATGCCAATAGGATCGAGCTGATAAATAGTAATCTTAAAAAACTCATTCGTCCTTATAATTCAAATAGTATTTCTCTCCCGATTTGTGCTTTAGAGTAATAATAGACTCCGTAGTAAACCGAACTGACTTATCAATTAGATAGTTTCTTTTTTGGAACTCTTCTCCTTGTGTAGGAGCTATTATGAAACTGCCTTTGGCTTCAATATGATGATTAATAGTGAATTCAATTATTTGATCATCCACCATTAAATCACAATCATCTAATGCTAGATTAAAAAAAGAATTATTACTCAACACTAAAGTATTAGCCACAATATGATAAGAAATATCAGTAGGAACAAAATAAGTATCGGCAGATTGAATAACAGAAAAGTCAGTTCTTTCTTGAGCCAATTCATAATTAGAGTACTCATCAACCTGCTTGATATCACTATTTTCAATAAAGGCATCTGAATTCGAAATAATCGTACCGCCGTCGTTGCTATACCATTGATTTTTTCGATACGCCTGAAGAGCTACATCATTAAAGCCATATACATTACCAGAGGAAGCAACTTTGCAACCATCTTTTACCGACAAGCCTATAGCACATCCAAATATATAATTATCATTTATTTCAATATTCAAAGATTTCCCTTCTTCAGAGGCTCCAATGGAAATACCTTTATCATCACAGTTAGCAATTGTATTTCCCTGTATAAGAACGTTTGTACAGCCATTCAAATCTATGGCGTCATCGGGAGAGTTTAGCACAAAATTATTTTTAATAAGGCCATCGTGTACTTTGATATATTCGATGGCATCAGGAATATTATAAAATGAGCTATTGGTAACAGAGGCTATCGAAGAAATGATATTCATGCCTTGCCCTCTTTTATTTCCAAATAATTCCAAACTATCAATTCGAACTTCTCCAGCTGTGGCTAAAATCACACAAGGACCATTTGATCTAGCATCTACAATTCTGTTTTTTATCTCATAACGAACATTTGAAATAACTAATTCACTGTTCTTACTAGTTAGTAAACCATCAATAATAGTACTGTGCTGGATAGTATTAGAATAAGCTGTAGAGTTGAAATTTATGGAATGAAAATAACCATTAGGTTTAATGGGAACTATCTGAACCTTGTCCTCCACGGTTCCCAATAAATTAAATCCCCCATTAACATTCACTTGAATATTATGCCCAATCAAAACAACAGCTCCAGCTTCAATATTTAATACCGCATTTCGATCAATGGTAAGCGGTTTGTCAATGCGATATGGAGAACCTTCCCTATTTAAAGAAATCGTCTTTGGGATATATTTAGGTAAAATAGTCCCTTTTCTTAATTCAAAATTATTGTTAGAATTAAATCCGTCGCAGACTAAGCCATTTTTCTCCGCCGCAACCTTCCAATAATAAGTCCCCAAAGCCAAGTCTTCAGCTACTTCTATAACATCAGAAGTAGTAGTGTACACTCTAGTCGTAAGGGTATCTTCATAAAGAAAATCTTTACTCAAATAAACTTTATAAGTCACCTCTAAACTATCTGCCGATTTGTCCCAGCTTAAATAAAAAGGTAGGGATAACTGAGAAGCCGTAGGGTGTACTCTAAAGGAAAGTGGGAATTTATCTATGGACTCTAAGGCTTTTGCAGAACGATTATCAAGGAACTTCAGTTCGCGGGCAATTGCCTTTTTCCATGCTTTTGCAGAATTCACTTTATCCGTTAAATCTTTTAAAACAGCTTCCTCCAAAGTAGTTTGAATAGAGTGTAGTATAGGCTCATAAAATTCCTCTCCGAGTATCTCCTCGAAACTTATTAATCGCTCTTTTACATCCGTAAAAATAGTTTCATTCAAAAAACAACGCTCTATCAATGGGTTGTCATTTTCCCAATCGCTGGAAGTAGAATGATAATCGAAGGGCTTCCAATCATAATAAGATAAGGTTTTATCTAAATCCCAAGGAAGAAGTATCCACTTACCGTTATTTTCGGCATCTCTATACAGATAATAATTATGGTAATTAGTGCTCCCATTGGCGATAAAAATATTGGTAGCGAGATAATCGATGAGGTATGAATAGTCGAATTGTCCTCTAATATAAGCTTCAAAATCCTCATCAGACACCTTATTCAAATCTTCAATCAATTGCACCAAAGGCGCCCAACTGGACTTCTTATTTGTTTTCTTTTCCCACTTTCCGTCTACTTCAGAAACTGAATACAAACAAGCTCCATCTTTAGTTGCCTTATACAAATCGCCTTTAGGATTTAAACCATTTCGAATCAAAAAATCCTTGTCCATATTTTCGATTTCCAAATACAGACCATGAAATTTATCGTTCACGGTAAGCTTGGCCATCGAACTTTTAAAACAAGGGTAATTGAGTTCTTTAAAAATTACAGAAGACAAATAAGAATGGCTAAAGCTCGCGTCTTTATACTCTGCATTAAAGTTGAAGATTTTCTTGTTATTTACTTTCTGCTCATCTAAAACCACCACCTTCAATGATTTCTTAGGATAGCCACGCGAGGAATCTCCCCTCAAGCGAAATTTCACATTGGACTTTTGACCTTCAAAATGAAGTGTAGCTGGCAGATATACATTCTCTTTATAACGTTCATGAACTCCAGCAAAATCGATAGAATCACAGTAAATACTATAGGCGTTTAGCTCTACATTGTGTTCTCGGGGTCCATTATTACAGGCGCTAAGGACTAATACAATCTGAACGAAAAGGAAATAATATTTATTCATAGATCTTATTCTCAAACTTTAAACAAATCGGAAGCGATTCTGTCGGCGAGCAATTTACCACTTTGACTTAAATAATAAACTCCCGATGTTTCTTCTAGATGACCATCCAAAAGATATGCCTTAGCTTCTTCCACAAAATAAGAAGCTAGTACCTCAGAAAAATCTTTTTTAATCTGTTTAGTATCGCAGCCCCATACGGTGCGCAATGAAGTCATTACATATTCGTTATAGGCATCTATAGTTGATAATACTTCTTCTTCAAAAGGCAATTCTCCGGCATTTATAGCCTTGATATATATTGCATTATTAGCCACATTCCAGAGTCTGGAATCTCCATGAAAAGAATGTGCAGAGGGGCCTAAACCAAGGTATTTATCCTTTTTCCAATAACTGCTATTGTGACGGCTGTAATGTCCCGGCAAACAAAAATTGGAAATCTCGTATTGCTCGTAGCCATTTTTCAGCATTTCGCTCATCAGTATTTTAAACTGGTCGGCACTTTGGACTTCATCAACTGGTGCCAAAAGCCCCTTTTTTATCTGCTGATATAAGGCGGTTTTTTCTTCAACTGTTAATGCATAAGATGAAATATGAGAGACACCCAAATCAAAGGCTATTTGAAGGTTTTCTTTCCAGGCCTCATCGCTCAATCCCGGAGTTCCATAAATCAAGTCGATACTCAAATTATCGAATCCCATAGCCCTACAGGAAGTCACTACCGAATAGGCTTCCTTTGCATTATGAGCACGATTCATAAAGAGTAAATCCTCTTCTCTAAACGACTGAATACCGATGCTTAATCGGTTTACAGGGCTATTTTTTAAAACTTGAAGCTTCTCGAAATTTAAATCATCAGGATTAGCTTCAAGGGTGATCTCGGCATTCTCATCAATATCAAACAGATTGTAAAGGGCATCAAAAATGAGCTTTAACTCCTCTTTGCTAAGTAGTGAAGGGGTGCCTCCACCAAAATAAATACTGTGGATTTTCTCTCCATCCAAATACTCCTTACGCAGCGACATCTCCTTTAAAAGTGCCTCCACAAAATTTGACTTCAGTTTTGTAGAAGTAGAAAAATGAAAATCGCAATAGTTACAAGCTTGCTTACAGAAAGGTATATGAAGATAAATCCCAGCCATTACGCTTTGGTAAGAGTAATTCTAAATGTGGAACCTTTTCCGAGTTCGGAACGCTGCACAAACACTTGTCCTTGGTGATAGTCTTTCACAATGCGCTTTACCAAGGATAGACCCAAGCCCCAGCCTCTTTTTTTAGTGGTATAACCGGGGTCGAAAACTTGTTTCATCTGCGATGAACGAAGTCCTTTACCTGTATCAATAACATCTAAACTAACTTTTTGACCTTGACTAGATACTACAACTTTAATCGCTCCAGCACCCGTTAAAGCATCAATAGCATTGCGCAATAAATTCTCTACCACCCATTCAAAAAGTTGTGGATTCAAAGCAACCATAATAGGCTCTGATGGCAATTCCACCGAATAATCGATTTTGCTAGAACTGCGATCTTTGATATAATTCACCGATCGAGAAACAATCTTGTTGAGATCGAGAATTTCTAATACTGGTTGTGAGCCAATCTTCGAAAAGCGCTCTGCAATAGTTTGCAGGCGCAAGATGTCTTTATTCATCTCGATGGCTACATCTTCGTTGCCCTCTTTTTGTTGCAATAAGGCTACCCATCCCATCATCGAAGAAAGGGGAGTCCCAATTTGGTGAGCTGTTTCGCGAGCCATCCCCGCCCAAACTTTATTCTGCTCGGCATTTCGAGTGGAATTAAAAGCCAAATAGGCGATGAGCACAAAGAGCGCTACGACCAGTAAAATTACAAATGGAAAATATTGTAAACGGGTTAAAAGAATAGAATCGCGGTAATAAATACTGTTCTTCTTGCCGTCGGCATATTCAAAAACAATAGGCTCATGACTCTGTTTCATGAGCTCTAATTGCCTCTGTAAATAATCGGAATCTTTAACCTTATAAGGGTTGAGGTTTTTATAGTAATTGATGTTTCCCTGATCATCAATCAGCATCACCGGAATGGTGGTATTGTGTTTTATCACCTCGAAAATGAAACTTACATCTTCGCCGAGGTCTTCAATTTTGGTGGTTTGCTTGGTGGCTTTGGCCCAAATATTTACTTTAGTTCGCTCTTCAATACGAAGTTCCTTAACCAAAGAATTTGTGTACCAAAGTGTAGCTGTACCAATGCACAGGGCACTAATCAACAACAGCCACTTTGACCACCTTTTATACTGTGAACTAAAAATATTCATTTCTAAACAACGCTAAGAGTTCTATTTTGGTACGTTCATTTTCAATTGAAAAGTACTAAAAATGTTTCAGCTATTGCTTGTTAGAGCATTCTAAGAAGGTCTACTTCTTTTTTATCCAACGCTCTCCACTGTCCTCTTTTGAGTTGTTTCTTAGTTAACGACCCAAAAGCAACTCTATCGAGCTTCACAACATCGTAACCTAAAGACTCAAATATTCTTCTTACAATACGGTTTCTTCCGATATGCAATTCAATACCTACTTGCTCTCTCGCCTCACCTTCAATATGAGATAGCTTATCCACAGTGGCAGGGCCATCTTCTAAAGAAACTCCTTTTACAATGGCTTCAAAATGGTGCTTAGTAAGTTTTTTATCAAGTGTTACATGATAAATTTTACGCACACCGTGTTTTGGATGAATCATCTGTTTCGCCAATTCCCCATCGTTAGTAAACAATAATACTCCCGTAGTATTTCTATCCAATCTTCCTACCGGATAAATACGCTCGCTACATGCATTGCTTACCAAACTCATCACTGTTTTTCTACCTCTTTCATCATCTGTAGTAGTGATGAAATCCTTAGGCTTATTCAGTAAGATGAATCGTTTTTTCTCCCCTCGAATCGTTTGACCATTGAATTTTACAATGTCCGAAGGCGAAATTCTAGCACTTAACTCTGAAACTACTTTTCCGTTTACGGTAACAGCTCCAGCAACAATATATTTTTCAGCTTCACGACGAGAACAGATTCCGGCATGAGCCATATACTTATTGATACGCATTAAACCAGTATCAGCATTCTCCTCCAAAGGCTTTGCAAATCTTCTATCTCCAGACTTTTTGTTGAATCCCTGATAAGATTTATTCGAAGCAGAGAACCTTCTATCTGTCGATCTGTTTTCTGATGAACTATGTCTAGTTCTATGAGCTTCAGCCTTTTTCAATTGATCTTCGTTCGTCGTACGACTTTTACCTTCGCGTTTACCCGCTGGCTTAGGTCCTGACTTACCCGCTGGTTTCCCAAAGGACTTCCCAGATGACTTTCCGAACGATTTACCTCTTAAGCTCATAATTGCTAAATTTTTTGCAAATATAGGTATTCTATACGGTCTAGAAGTATAGGGAATTAAATCAATAGCTTTGTAAACAAATAGGCAACGCTATGCTACAACCTTTATCCGACGAACATTTTATGCGAGAAGCCTTAAAAGAGGCCCGCAAGGCATTCGATATGGCCGAAATTCCTATTGGTGCAGTTATCGTCGCCGATGAGCGCATTATCGCTAGAGCTCACAACTTAACCGAAAGGCTTAACGATGTTACGGCACATGCCGAGATGCAAGCATTTACGGCTGCTGCCGAATTTATGGGTGGGAAATACTTACAAGAGTGTACCCTCTATGTTACCATAGAGCCTTGCGTAATGTGTGCTGGAGCTTCCTACTGGACTCAAATTGGGAAGATTGTTTTCGGGGCTAAAGACGAGAAACGAGGTTCCGGAAAAATTGAAGAGCGATTAATACATCCCAAAACAAAATTAATAGAAGGGATACTGAAGGATGATTGTGCCCAAATCATGCAAGACTTTTTTAAATTGAAAAGGCCTTAAACAAAGAACAGCCAACGATGTTGGCTGATCCTCAAAAATTAAAATACCCAAATTAATATTACTTCCCCTCAATATATCATTTGGACTTACTCAAATATAAGGAATTAAAACATCCCGCACAAATCACAAATCCATATATATCAATACTTTAGGTGTGATTCTTATCTTATTTCTTCACCACTTTAGGTACGCGTATATAGTCGGTATCTTTTCTAGAGGCATTCTTCAAAGCTTCTACTTGTTTTACCTCGCCTTTTACCTCATCAGTTCTAAGCACGTTCATCTCATCGCTCATATAAGCCAAAGGCTCTACGCCTGTCGTATCTACCTTTTCAAGCTGAGCTACAAAGTCCAACATCTTCTCAAAATCAGACTTCATCTTTCCGGCAGCAGCCTCATCGAACTCTAATCGAGATAGATGTGCCAAATGCATTACCAGTTTATCGTCTACTTTCATAATCACTTAGTTTGTTATCGATTAAATCGTACACTTCTTTCTTATAGTCATTCACGCTAGTCATATCGTACACTTCTGAAGAAATCGGCTTATGTACAAAAACTCTTAGCTTGCCAGGACAACCTGCCATAACCCCCGAGGGAAATCTTCTTTTATTATCGCCAAAAGTAATTGGCACTATGGGAACACCCTGTTCAATTGCCATTCTAAAAGCTCCCGCCTTAAACTTTTGCAATTTCGTCTCAAAAGGTGGTATTCCACCTTCGGGATAAATAGCAATTCCAGTACCTTCTTTAATACGTTCCGAAGCCTGTTGATAAGCCATATAGGAACTGCGATTACTACTGCGATCCACAAGAATCATCGTCTTCTTATAAATCCATCCAAAGATAGGTATTTTAGAGAGTGATTTTTTTCCTATAAAAACAAAAACGCCAGGAAAGAGCGCAAATGTTGCAGGGATATCTAAATACGAAGCGTGGTTGGGGCAAATAATATAGGGCTTGGTCTTATCAAGCTCTTCTTCAAATTCCACTTCGAGGTAAAAGCCAGAACAATGCAGAATAAATTTAGACCACATCTTACAAATAGAATGAAAAGTGGTATACCATTTTCGATTGAGCAAAAAGAGCCAAAAGAAGGGTGCGAAGATTAGAACTCCTATAAAGACTATGAGGGCAAACCAAATTCGCCAGAGTACTTGTAAAATGACTGAGAAAATTTTCATTCAGCAAAAATAGAAAACTTTTAATCAAAAGGAATAGGCTCATTATGCAGGGCTTTGTTATTTTTACACTTTATTGAAATTCAAAGCAAAACACATGGCTAGAGTATTAACAGGCATACAAAGTACGGGCGTCCCCCATTTAGGAAATCTTTTAGGGGCAATTATTCCCGCGATCGAAATGTCTAAAAACCCTAAGAACGATAGTTTGTTTTTCATTGCAGACCTTCATTCTTTAACCACCATTAGAGATGCGGAACTCTTAAAAGAAAACACCTACGCTACCGCCGCAGCTTGGATTGCATTTGGATTTGATACTGAAAAACACCTCTTCTATCGTCAATCGGACATTCCTGAAGTCTGCGAACTAATGTGGTATTTAAACTGCATTGCTCCTTTTCCGATGCTTGCCAATGCACATTCTTTTAAAGACAAGTCGAGTAAATTACACAACGTAAATGCGGGGCTATTCACCTATCCGGTATTAATGGCTGCCGACATTTTGCTCTACGATGCAGAATTGGTTCCCGTAGGGAAAGATCAACAACAGCATTTAGAGATGTCTCGTGATATCGCTAGTAGTTTTAACCATCAATTTGGTGAAACGATGGTTATTCCCGAAGCTCGCATCGACGAACGAGTAATGATTATCCCTGGAACGGACGGTCAAAAAATGAGTAAGTCTTACAACAACTTCATCAATATATTTTTAGCCGATAAAAAATTGCGCAAGCAAATTATGGGTATCGTTACAGATACAACATCTTTAGAGGACCCTAAAGAGTATGAAAACTGTAATGTTTATAAGCTGTACACCTTATTGGCCACAAAAGAGCAAAGTGAAGAATTAGCTGCTAAATACCGTGGAGGAAACTATGGCTACGGTCATGCTAAACAAGAACTATTCGAGCTTATAATCGATAAATATGCTCAAGAGCGCAAAAAGTTTAACGAGCTTATGGAGAATAAAGACCTTATTGAAACAGAGCTGCAAAAAGGAGCCGTAAAAGCTCGTAAGATTGCCCGCGAGGTATTAAAAAGAGTTCGAACAAAGCTTGGTTATTAAGCATTCAGCACTGAGCCTATAGCATAAAAAAAGCCCCCCGAGTGCTCGGGGGGCTTTTTTTATATAAAGTAATTACTAGCAGAACTCATCAAAGGCTGCAACCAAATTAGCAGCAATATCAGTAGCCATTTTCCCTTCAATATGGTGTCTTTCTAACATGTGAACCACTTCCCCGTCCTTAAATAAGGCAATACATGGTGAAGATGGAGGAAAAGGCATCATAAATTCTCTAGCTGTAGCTACAGCTTCTTTGTCAACTCCAGCAAAAACTGTTGTTATATGAGTAGGTGTTTTAGCGTTTTTTACAGCCGCTTTAACTCCTGGGCGTGCATTACCAGCAGCACAACCACAAACAGAATTCACGACTACCAATACCGTTCCTTCTTTTTTACTCAACAAAGACTGCACCTCTTCAGAAGTGCGAAGCTCTGTAAAGCCCTCTTGTACTAAATCTTGGCGCATTGGCGCAACCATTTGCTCTGGATACATATTTCGTTTGTTTTGTGTTCGTTTTAAGCTACAAAATTACAAAACTATAAGTCGTTAAAAGTGAAATTGTTGTGAAAATTGCAAGGAACTAAACATCATTATTAGCTCATCATTCATCAATAATCACTTCCAATATGTATTTTTGCACAAATTACATTCATCAATGGAGAAAATAGGCTTGTTTTACGGCTCCGATACTGGAAATACGGAGAATATCGCTCAAAAAATTGCTGAACAACTTGGCGAAGAAAGAGTAGATATCATAGATATGTACGATGCCGAAAAAGAGACTTTCTCAAAGTATAGTCAAATAATCCTCGGGCTTTCCACCTGGCACGACGGTCTACTGCAAAGCGACTGGGATACTTTCTTTGAAGAATTTAAAGAAATAGATTTTTCTGGAAAAACCATTGCCTTATTTGGCCTTGGTGATCAATATGTTTACTGCGACTATTTTATCGATGGTGTAGGCATCATTGGTGAAGTGGTACTAGAAAATGGTGGTACTATCGTTGGGAAATGGTCTACCGAAGGATACGAGCATACCGAATCGAAAGCCGAAAAAGAAGAAGGCCTATTCCTAGGCTTAGCGATAGACGAAGACAATCAGTTTGAAGAAACCGACGAGAGACTAGCTAAGTGGATTGAGCAAATTAAAGAGGAATTTCCTCTTTAAACCCTACTCTTTATACCAACTCGCGTATTCCACATAATTATTGGCAATGCCTTCAATCAGCCTTTGACTTTGCTCCTCGTTGAGTGATTTCACTTTTCTAGCGGGAACGCCGGCATAAATACTACCAGATTCTACCACTGTATTTTCCAATACTACAGCTCCTGCAGCGATAATACTGTTGGAGTGTACTACACAATTGTCCATCACAATAGAGCCCATCCCTATTAACACATTGTCGTGAATGGTACATCCGTGAACCATCGCATTATGGCCTATAGACACATTATTCCCTATTTCTGTAGCGAACTTTTTATAGGTACAATGAATGATAGCTCCATCCTGTACATTCACCTTATTGCCCATTTTTATATAGTGAACGTCTCCCCTCACTACGGCGTTAAACCACAGTGAACAGTCATTCCCCATAGTCACATCACCAATTATTGTTGCATTTTCTGCTAGGTAACAATTTTCGCCCCATTTAGGACTCACACCTTTTATCGATTTCACTAAAGCCATTGTTCTTCTTTTTGTAATTTTGTCTAAAATTAAGGAAGATGTCTGAGAAAAAAGTTGCCGTAACGGTTTATGCCGAAGCAACCCCTAATCCAAAAGTGATGAAGTTCGTGGCTAACAAAGCCATCATCATGGGTGATAGCGTGGAGTTCGTGAATATTGATGATGCTAAAAACTCTCCTCTAGCTATTAAATTATTTCACTTTCCATTCGTAAAAGAAGTTTTTTTAGCTAAAAACTTCGTGTCGATTACCAAATTCGACCTGATGGAATGGGAAGATGTGGTGATGGAAATTCGTGAATTTATCAGAAAATTCATTTCTGAAGGTGGAATTGTTCTTAATGAAAGTCCAGAATCTGCTGAAAATAACGAAGAATCTAGCTCTGAAACAATACAAATTGAAGAAGTGGCACCTGAAGAACTTGGTGAAGTGGAGCAACGTATCGTAGATATTCTCGACGAATATGTAAAGCCTGCAGTTGAATCAGATGGTGGAAACATACGTTTTATTTCTTACGAAGACGGGAAAGTATCCGTTCTCTTACAAGGAGCGTGTAGTGGATGCCCTTCCTCAACAGTAACATTAAAACAAGGAATTGAGAGTATTTTAAAGAAAATGCTCCCAACATTAATAAAAGAGGTAGTAGCCATTAACGGCTAAATAGCTCTTTATAAGCTCATAATTTGTTTACCACAACAAATTTCATTAATTTTATTAATTGTTGTTAGTGTGGTTAACATCCATTTAGATTTTTTAATGTTACCCCATTAAAATTATCTATTAGCACAAGAGCCTGTAGTGTTTTCACTACAGGCTTCTTTTATAAAATGAAGAATCAGGAATTCATACAAAAAAGGCTCATCGACGAATGTGATCGCTTAATCGACGCAGGCTTTTACTATCCCGCCTTTTTCTTGATTAGTCAGGGAATCGAAACACTAGGGGCTTTTTTAGATAAAAAACCTTTTGCCGCTAGGGCTCAGTCGAAGAAAAGATTTGAATTAGCCTTACATATATTGTTCGATGCCAAATACCAATTACTCAACCAAAACGATTGGCTCTACCGACAATTCAGATGTAATTTTACTCATTTTTATGGCCCAGGAGGATTCATCATCCTAAGTTCCTCTAATGACCATAAAACAAATAGTCATTTGGAAAATATCGATGGTAAAAGACTCTTTTTAATCGAAGAACTTTATGCCGATTTCAAGGATGCTGCAGGATCGGTAATTAATCGTTTAGACGAAGGGAGTCTGGCAAACAAAAAAATGTCGAATCTAGATACAGAATTCCACGAGTCTAAAGTCTAGTGATTCAGTAAATCAACGTATTTTTGCAAGCAAATACAATAACATGATTGTACACCCATATACACGTCCACGCAGATTGCGCAAATCGGCAGCTATTCGCTCATTAGTGCAGGAAAATCATATTCAAGCAACTGACTTTATTGTGCCTCTATTTTTTATGGAAGGTGAAGACACTAAAGAAGAGATTGCATCTATGCCTGGCTACTTCCGATTTACGCTTGATTTACTACTCCAAGAAGTAAAAGAGTGTTACGATTTGGGTCTTCGCAGCGTTTTACTTTTCGCTAAAGTTCCAGACGAGCTGAAAGACAATACGGGTACCGAAGCATTGAATCCTGATGGATTGATGCAAAGAGCTATTCGTGCCATCAAAAAATTCCACCCAGAAATGTATGTGATGACGGATGTGGCTTTAGATCCATATTCTTCAAACGGGCACGACGGAATTGTGGAAGATGGTGAGATTGTGAATGACCCAAGTGTTGAGCTCTTAGGCGAAATGGCACTTACACATGCTCAAGCGGGTGCCGATATGGTTGCCCCTTCGGATATGATGGATGGAAGAATAGGTTTTATCCGCGAAATCTTAGAAGAAAATGAATTTCCTAATGTGGGAATCATGGCTTACTCGGTAAAATACGCCTCGTGTTTCTATGGCCCTTTCCGCGACGCATTGGATTCTGCTCCTGGATTTGGGGATAAGAAAACCTACCAGATGGATCCTGCAAATGCCGAAGAAGGTCTTAGGGAATGTGCATTAGACATTCAGGAAGGTGCCGATATTGTAATGGTAAAACCAGGAATGCCCTATTTAGATATGGTACGACTGGTAAAAGATAAGTTTGATGTTCCGGTGGCTGCCTACCAAGTATCAGGAGAATTCTCTATGATGCATGCTGCAGCAGAAAAAGGATGGTTGAATCTGGAAGAAGCTATGTTCGAATCTATCATCGGATTTAAACGTGCGGGAGCAGATTTAATCGCTAGCTATTTCGCTAAAGACATCGCAAAACTATTGAAAGCTTAAAAGCATTCAGGTGTCAGAATTCAGCTTAAATAAAATTAATGGCTCACAAAAAGCCTAACAGTAAACAAGTCTTTTATGACAAGTAAAGACCTCTTCGAAAGAGCTCAATTATATATTCCTGGTGGAGTAAACTCACCAGTTCGTGCATTTAAATCTGTAGGTGGAACACCTGTTTTCTTTAGAGAAGCGAAAGGTTCTATCATGGTTGATGTTGAAGGAAAAGAATACATCGACTATATCGGATCTTGGGGGCCTATGATTTTAGGTCATAGTCACCAACCTGTTTTAGATGCTTTAAAAAATGCAGCCGACAAATCGACTTCTTTTGGTGCGCCAACAGAACTAGAAACAAATATTGCAGAATTGATTTGTAATATGATGCCTGCAGTTGACAAGGTACGCATGGTAAACTCGGGTACCGAAGCTTGTATGAGCGCTATTCGT
>Ga0208879_1000143_pt1 | contig 75944 bp, 69 predicted proteins | sample Knorr_S15_td_Bot_FD_185605 | JGI IMG/M metagenome (GOLD analysis project Ga0208879, IMG submission 185605) | Marine microbial communities from Southern Atlantic Ocean transect - Knorr_S15_td_Bottom_ad_5009_LV_A (SPAdes) (version 2) | ecosystem: Environmental > Aquatic > Marine > Oceanic | place... | reverse complement strand
CCGACAGTGGGACTATGTGCAAAATCAGGAGGAACAGGTAATCGATGAAGATCTCTTTGAACTATGGCAATATTATTTCCAAAGGCCTATCGATTTAAACGACACCACCGACATTATAGATTTAAGACGATTAGAGCTTTTAAGCGAAAAAGAATTTCAACTAATCGCTGAATACTGCAGAAGGAATAAGCTACAATCCATCTATCAATTACAAAGTATTGACATCAATATTGAGAGTCTTCGTAGGGTTAAAGACTTCATTTATACGAATGATAAAACTGATATTTTGGCTCGGAAATACAAAAAGAAAAGCTCCTTATTTCAGTCCATACAAATTCCGTTGAAGCCTATTCGAGATGCAGAATATCAAGGCAGTCTTATGAAATATCATTTGCGGTATCGCCAGTCAATTTTCAAAAATTGGACAGCGGGAATCAATTGGGAGAAAGATGTCGGCGAGCCGATATACTATAATCATCAAGGATTTAATAATCTCAAATTATCCATTCAATACAAATCTAAAAAGCCACTTAAAAAGGTGGTTATTGGGAAATATGACATTAGTATTGGACAAGGTTTACTCCTAAATACTAGCTATAATTACCACAATCCCTACTTTATAATCCCCAATGAAAAGCAAACAATTACTTCGAGTTTGAGTAGTAAGGAATCTAACTATTTGCAAGGGATAGCACTCACCTATCAAATGCGAAACTATCAACTAAACCTATTCTACTCTCGAAAAAAAATGACTGGGAGAATAGATGAGGATAGTAATCAAATAACAAGTATTGATAGAACGGGACTTTATAGGACTCCCAAAGAAATTGAAAAGCGCCAGAGTATTCGTGAGCAAATTATAGGCCTAGGAATGTCAAGAGATTGTAAGCATATTCATCTAAGTTGGAACACTATTCTATTTCACTATAACCCTGCCTATTTCAAGCCAAAGCAAGCCAATATTTACCACAGCATCAGCTATCAAAAAAGAATTGAAAACCTCTTCTTTCAAGGAGAGATTAGCTTTAGTAATTCAAAGTCACGAGCCCATTTTCATTCCTTGCTATTGAGTCTTGGAAAAAAGAGCGATCTAAGTCTTCACTATAGATATCGTACAGCAAATTTCTTCAATGATTATACTTCGACTTATTCAAATTATAGCAATACCTATGAAGAGGGTTTCTATTGGGCTTTTCAACATCAATTGAATGAAGATATAAGAATACGATTTGCTAACGATGATTATCAATCGAGCCAATTCAAAAGCAAAGAACCCTACTACCCTTCGGGAAATACTTTTTATACGGAAATCAGTAGAAATAAAGCCAGTACAAAATCGAAACTTCGGCTGAAATACAAGAAAGATGTATCTGATTCAAATGGTAAATTCAAGTTATATGCTTCCCATCAATTTAAGGCAAGTGAAGCCATCAAACTAAGAAATACGGTCAACTACACACTTACTGAAACCGAAAACAGTTCCATTCAACAATATCTAGAATGGAAACCATATGAGAGTAAAAACAGCCTGCGTTTTTCTTGGACAAGTTATCGGTCAACAGAAGGTGTATACTGGAAAGCGCCCTATTTCTATGGAATCTATTCCAATCGGTTTTTATACGGCAAAGGACAGATAGCAAGTCTTTCAGTCCAAACAAAAGTAAACCGAAAATGGAAATACGGAATTCAATTGCTTTATCTCAATTCTGAAGGAAAACCTGAGAATTATAGCCTTTCGGTGTATTTGGTTATCCGTGAATAATGAACAAATTTACTGAGAGCTGACGGCTGACGGCTACTTAAAAAGCGATATTCAGTTTGGTTAACTTGATAGCGATTGCCAAAAGGATAATTCCGAATACACGACGCAATACATTAATCCCACCTTTACCCAAAACGCGTTCAATTTTACCTGTCGATTTCAACACCAAATACACAAAAAGTAAATTGACTACTACACCAATAATAATATCGTTGAGTGAATAGGTAGAACGAAGAGAAATCAAGGTTGTAAGCGTACCCGAACCGGCAATTAATGGAAAGGCGATAGGAACAATACTTCCCGATTGTCATCCTTATCCGATTTAAAGAGCTCAATGTTTAGAATCATCTCTAAAGCCAAAAGGAAAATCACAAAAGCTCCAGCCAAAGCAAAAGAAGCCATATCAATTCCGATTAAATTTAAAATTCTCTCCCCTATAAACAGGGATAATATCATAATCACCCCAGCAACCAAGGTAGCTTTCCCAGATTGGATATGTCCCATTTTAGCTTTCAAGCCAACAATAATTGGGATAGAACCCAAAATATCTATTACAGCAAAAAGCGTTAGAGTTACGGTTAAGACGCTACTAAAATTCATAATCAAATCTTTTAATCTTCTACAAATATTATATCAAAGAATAGCTTTTCCAAATCTTTCCAAAAGGATTTGTAAGATTTATTTACCACCTCTGCATCATTAACAATAAGAGACTTAGCCTTAAGCGCTAAAGGCGCTAAAGACAATGCCATGCGGTGGTCGTGGTGGGTGTCGAATTCTAAATTTAATTGGCTGAAATCCGATCCCGGAAAAACCTCCAAAGCTTCATTATCAATAATGTTTATAGTAGCTCCAAGCTTTTCCAATTCCAACTTTATTGCCTCCAAACGATTCGATTCTTTAAAAGGTAGATTCTTTAAGCCTATCATTTTCAAATGCACTCCTAAAGCACAAGCAGTAGGTGCAAAAGTTTGAGCCAAATCTGGAGTGGCCTCACAGTCTATTTCCAAGCTTGCTGGCAAAATGAAATTAGCTTCTTTTTCAATCTTCAATATGCCATTTTCGATGCTCGAAGAAATCCCGAAATGTTCAAAAAACTCCATCAACTTTTGATCACCCTGAACAGAATTTTTATCTACACTTTCGATTTCTATCTTCCCAGAATCTGCCAATGCTAATACTTCGTATATATAAGAAATGGAAGACCAATCAGACTCCACACTAACGATTGAATTTTGATAGCTACCAGATTCCACTCGAATAAGATTATCTTTCCAGGTATATTTAATTCCTTGTTCTCGCATCAGCGACAAGGTCATTTGAATATAAGGCCTCGATAATAACTCACCTTCTAAGCGCAGTTGCAATCCTTTCTTCATTAAAGGTGCAATCATTAAAAGTGCCGATATAAACTGGCTACTGATAGACGGTTGCATGACAATCGCGCCACCCTCAAGCTCTTTACCCGAGATTTTTAAGGGAGGAAAACCTTCTTCCTCTAAATAACTAATATCTGCTCCTAGCTCACGAAGCGCATTCACCAAATCTCCAATCGGACGCTTCTTCATTCGTGGCGCCCCTGTAAGAATTGTCTCTCTTTTCTGAATAGCAAAGTAGGCCGTTAAAAAGCGCATTGCCGTACCCGTCATACCAATATCAACAAGTTCGAGTTCTGAAGCCAAGGCTTGCTTCATGATTGTGGTATCATCTGAATCCGAAAGGTTTTTCAATTCAGCATTACTGGCAGAAAGCGCTTGCATAATCAATAGACGATTGGAAATACTCTTGGAGCCCGAAAGCTTGAGTTTCCCATTGATGTCTTTATTAGATATTTTAACTTGGGCTTTCAATCTAGATATTGGTTGTATTCTTTAATCGCTAACTCAATTTCATCTACCGAACATTCATTGTCAAAGCTTGCCTCTCCGATTTTTTTCAAAAGGGTAAAATTGATTTTTCCGGCGTCGTTTTTCTTATCGTTACGCATCCAGCTTATCAAATCTGAAAGATCCTTTTCCTCAATTGGGTGTAAAGGGAAGATTGCTTTTAGGCGCTCTAACACAATAACTAAATCCTCATCAGATAGGGAATGTGTTTTATTAGAAAGTATGGCTTCAACTGCCATTCCGATAGCCACAGCTTCGCCGTGAAATAAATCACCATTATTTTCCAACGCCTGACTTTCTACTGCATGTCCGATAGTATGACCAAAGTTTAAAACTTTACGCAAGCCCTTTTCTTCCCAATCTTGTAAAACGATATCATTTTTTATTGAGATAGACTTCTGGAGGAGCTCCGTTAAATACTCTTCATTCTGAAGGTCTAAATCCGAAAGGAATGACCAATATTCAGCATCGGAAATTAAGGCGTGTTTATATACTTCTGCTAAACCAGAAATCCACTGTCGTTCAGGTAATGATTGTAAAAATTCGGGAACTACGATTACCAAATCAGGATTTCTAAATAGCCCCACTTGATTTTTATTTCCATCTAAATCGACTGCAAGCTTACCTCCTACAGATGCATCAACTTGCGAAAGTAATGTTGTAGGGATATGAAAAAAGCGAATTCCTCTTTTGTACAAGGAGGCGATCATTCCGCCCATATCGCATATAACACCACCACCAAGGTTTACGATAATCGCTTTTCTATCTGCATTCGACTCAGCCAGTGTTCTCCATACATCTTGGCAAATTGATAAATTCTTTTGCTCTTCTCCACTTTGAATTTCGATCAATTCGGAACCAATAAGCATAGGAACTTCCTCCACCAAAAGTGGTAAACAATGCTTAAATGTATTCTCATCGCAGAAGATGAAAATCTGAGAATATTGATCTTGAAAGTCCTCCAAAATAGCATTGAACTCTTTCAACATTTCATTACCGATATATATGGAATACTTGTCTGATTGAATTTCCACAAAATTTCTTTTTATAAATTCTAAAACAAAGATAGAAAAGCTAATTTCACAGCTTCAAAAGCAGCAAGTAAATTAATATATTTACAGCATAAAACTCGGAATATGGTCTCTTTCGACAATACAAAAATAGCCTTCCAATCAAAGTCAAACCTACGTTTGACTAAGGCCTTCTATTTGTTCAAATTAATGGGCAACCCATTCCTATCTAAAATAGGTGCTATTTCGGCTCATTGGGCTTTAAATCTACGCTTGCCCATTAAAGGCATGGTGAAAAATACCGTTTTCCAACAATTTTGTGGTGGAGAGAGCATGGATGAATGCGCTGTGAAAATTGAGGAATTAGCAAAGTATAACATCAAGACCATCCTAGATTATTCTGTTGAGGGGAAAGCTTCAGAAAAAGACTTCGACCGCACCATGAAGCAAACTCTTGCTTCGCTAGATTTTGCCAATAAGAACACTAATATTCCTTTTGCTGTATTTAAAATTACTGGCGTTGGCCGTTTTGAGCTCTTGGAAAAGGTAAACTCAAGCAAGCCTCTTAACGAAAGTGAAGAGCAAGAATACGATAGAGTTTTACACCGTATAGAAAAAATCTGTAAAAAAGCGCATCAGTATAAAATCCCAGTGATGATTGATGCCGAAGAAAGCTGGATTCAAGATACCATCGACGGTATTGTCGAAGACATGATGAAGGAATACAATAAGGAAAAAGCTATTATTTACAATACACTTCAGATGTATCGTTGGGACAGATTAGACTATTTAAAACGTGCCCATAAGGAATCTCAACACCAAGGTTACTTTTTAGGAATGAAATTGGTTCGAGGGGCCTATATGGAAAAGGAGAATGAACGCGCTTTAAAAATGGGCTACGACACTCCTATCCAACCAAACAAAAAAGCTTCTGATAGTGATTACGACCTCGCACTAGAGTATGCTTGTGAAAACAATTCGGGTATCGCCATTTGCGCTGGCACTCATAATGAAGATAGCTCACAGTATTTACTTCAACTAATGAAGCTCTACAAGATTGAAAAAAACGATCCGAAAGTATATTTTGCCCAACTCTTAGGAATGAGTGATCATATTAGTTTTAATCTCGCAGATGCAGGTTATAATACCGTAAAATATGTTCCTTATGGACCGATTAAAGATGTTCTGCCTTACCTTATTCGTCGTGCAGAAGAAAACACTTCTATTGCTGGACAAACAAGCAGAGAGTTGAACCTTATTATGAAGGAAAGAAGAAGAAGAAGAAGAAATAGGTGATAGGTAATAGGTAATAGGTAATAGGTAATAGGTAAAATACAAGCCTAGCTAAGACCATCAAAGGTTTTAGAAATTTATTCGTGCATTCGTGGCTATTAATACTGAACTCTTTCGGGTATAACAATCATTCATCAGTCATCATTAACTATTAATTAATCTGACTGCAAGACTATTACAGTTCGCAATAACAATCTTCAATAGCTATACTCATTAGCGTAGAAGTGCTATCACAGTCTTGGACTGTAAAACTGTTAAACTTTTCATCATCCAATTCTATAAGGAAGGTTTTGCAAGTATCGATACGCGTATCGCTATCACCAAAATTGATGTCTAAATCGCCGTCATTGAAAATTTTCTCAAAAGAAGTAGCCGTCATATTCAAACACGACAATTGACATATAGCTTTTTCGCTAATCACCAATTCCTGTACTCTGAGGTGCTTCAATACACGGGCATTAGGGAAATAAGAAAAGTCGATATCGCGATCGCCAAAGAACATCATTGAACACGCGATTCCTAGGCCAACACCCACTAAATAGAATGAAATACGTCTTAACACAAGTAAATTTTTAGAAGCCCAAAAGTAAGCTTATTTCTCTGTATGGCAAGTCGAACCATGTACCAATTCCTTTATTGGTAAGAACCCCTTTATAAACATAAACACCACCCTTAATATTTGGCGATTGTTGTAACATAGATTGGACTCCTCCGCCATCACCAATTTTCAATAAAATAGGTGCCAAAACATTGCTCAATGAAAAAGAAGCCGTTTTAGCCACCCTCGATGGGATATTCGGAACACAGTAGTGTACTACATCATGCTTTTTAAAAGTGGGATTGTTGTGATTGGTAAGCTCCGAAGTTTCGAAACAACCCCCTTGATCGATACTCACATCAATAATTACCGCTCCAGACTTCATCTTCTGCACTGTTTCATCTGTTATCACACAAGGAGTTCTTCCTCCTTCAGCACGTAAAGCCCCGATTGCTACATCTGCTCTTCTCAATGCTTTTTCCAATACTTTGGGTTGCATAATTGAAGTAGCAATAGGTAAGCTTAAATCGTTTTGAATTCTTCGAAGGCGTGCAATAGAATTATCGAATACTTTTACTGATGCCCCTAGAGCCATTGCAGAACGCGCAGCATATTCGGCTACTGTTCCTGCCCCGATGATTACCACTTGAATAGGGCTTACTCCTGCTATCCCACCCATCATCATTCCTTTACCACCACTTGTAGTACTCAATAAATCGGCGGCAATCAAAATAGAACAGGTACCCGCAATTTCACTCATCGATCGAACGATTGGAAAGATTCCAAATTCGTCTTGTATATAATCGAAAGCTATGGCCGTAATTTTCTTATCAATCAACTTTTTAAAGTAGTCAACATTTTGCGTTTTCAACTGTAAAGCAGATATCAAGCACTGATTATACTTAAAATTATCTAATTCTTCCAGAGTTGGTGGCTCCACTTTTAAGATGATATCCGCTTGATAAACCTCCTTAATATCGCGACAAATTTTCGCTCCAGCCTCACTGTACTCGGCATCTGTAAAAGAACTGGTAAGACCAGCGCCAGACTCAACACGTACTTTATGACCATGTGCCACCAAAAGTGCCACAGCTTCAGGAACTAAAGGAACTCTATTTTCTTGTAAGGCCGTTTCTTTAGGAATACCTATATACAGTGCATTGTTTTTCCGCGAAAGCTCTAAAACCTCCGGCTGAGGCATTAAAAAATCTTCGTGCGAAAACGACAGAACATCGGGTCTTTTCATCTTATTATGGCTTAGATACTTCAATTGTAAAAACTCTTTCCTCTCCCACTATTTCAATGGAAACTTTTAAGAGTTTATCAGGCAATAAGTTAGTAATTTTTTCTGGCCACTCAACAAAACAATAGTTACCAGAATAAAAGTACTCCTCGTAGCCCATATCAAAAGCTTCTTGCTCATCTTTAATACGGTAAAAATCGAAATGAAATATAGGCTTGGACTTAGCAGGATATTCATTTACAATTGCATAAGTGGGGCTGCACACCTCTTTAATGGGTACCCCCAAATGCTGACATAGCACTTTGATGAAGGTTGTTTTACCCGCGCCCATTTCGCCATAAAAAGCGATAATATTCTCTGAATAATTTTGGATTATTGTTTCTGCCACTTGTGGCAAATCGTCTAAAGATTGGACTCTTATTTTCTCCATCTACTTTGCCGATAATCTAATAAAAGGACAAATCATTTCTTCGAGTGAAATCCCCCCGTGCTGGTAGGTATCTTTAAAATATTTCACAAAATGATTGTAGTTATTCGGATAGGTTAAAAATACATTTTCTCTGGCAAAGATAAATTTTGAACTCAAATTTGCCGCTGGAAGATAAAAGCGTTCTGGATCTTCCATCACCATCACATCTTTCTCTCTATATTTTAATCTCTTTCCGGTTTTGTAACGCAAATTACTTGAGGTTTCCTTATCGCCAACTACCTGCGAAGGATCGGTCACATTAATAGTTCCGTGATCGGTAGTAATAATCAAATCTGCTCCACAATCGGCAATCTTTTTGAGCATATCTAACAGACTCGAATTCTCGAACCAGGTAAGTGTTAGAGCTCTATACGATTTATCGTTACCCGCCAATTCACGAATCATGTCCATTTCTGTTTTTGCATGCGAAAGCATGTCAACAAAATTGTAAACAATCACATTCAAATCATTGTTTTTAAGCGTATGAAACTTATCCACCAAACGCTTTCCATATTGTTGCTGAACCACTTTGTGGTAGGACATTTTTTTATCGCCTAAGCCCAATCTTTGGAGTTGATCTTCTAAGAATTCCTTTTCGTGCAAGTTTTTCCCACCCTCTTCGTGATCATTTTTCCATAGATGAGGGAACCTTTTTGAAATATCTAATGGCGTTAAACCCGAAAATATCGCATTTCTCGAATATTGAGTGGCGGTAGGTAATATGCTGCAAAAAGTAGTTTCTTCTTCTATATTAAACCACTCTTCTACCGCTGGGCGAATAACTCTCCACTGGTCGGAACGCAGGTTGTCTATTAAGATGAAAAAAGTAGGTTTGTCGGCTTTCATTTTTGGAAAAACCTTCTCGTGCATTAAGGTATGTGACATGGTTGGCTTTTCGTCTTTCAACCAAGATTCATAATTACCTTTAACGTATTTGAAGAATTGAGAATTGGCTTCATTTTTCTGCATTTGCAGAATCTCCACCATCCCTTCAGAATCAATTTTATCGAGTTCTATCTCCCAGAACAGAATCTTCTGATAAATGTCTGCCCACTCTTGCAAAGAGCGAACATCCATCAAGGCCATACTAATCTCTCGAAACTCCTTTTGATAATCAGAAGTCACCTTATCGTTCACCAATCTCTTAGTGTCTAAATTCTTTTTTAATGACAATAAAATCTGGTTCGGATTGACTGGTTTTATCAGGTAATCGGCGATTTTCGAACCGATAGCCTCCTCCATAATATACTCTTCTTCACTTTTGGTGATCATCACCACGGGTACATTATGGTTTTCGTGAATACGAGACAAGGTTTCCAAGCCCGTTAAGCCAGGCATATTCTCATCCAAAAAAACGATATCATAATTCTCACTATCAATCATTTCCAAGGCATCTTCACCATTGGTTGCTGTTGCTAACTGATAACCTTTTGCTTCTAAAAAAAGCACATGAGGTTTCAGCAATTCAATTTCATCATCAACCCAAAGTATCTTCACTTTTTCCATATATATTTTCTACTTTAGACTACTCAAAGGAATAGGACTAAAATTACTAAAATTGAAGGCCATAAAGCCAAACAAAAGAACAATTCTTAACGATCCCATCTACGGGTTTACCAATATACCCAACGAACTGATATTCGAGCTCATTGAACATCCTTATTTTCAACGTTTAAGAAGGATAACACAGCTAGGACTCACCTATTTAGTTTATCCTGGAGCTTATCACACTCGATTTCATCACGCAATTGGGGCGATGCACTTAATGCAGTCGGCAATAAAAACGCTTCAAGGAAAAGGCCATGATATCAGCTCAGAAGAAGAAGAGGCCGTTTTGATAGCCATTTTACTTCACGATATCGGTCATGGACCTTTTTCGCATGCCCTAGAGCACAGTATTGTAAATGGGATTAACCATGAAGCCATTTCTACAATGATCATGGACGAATTAAACGATGAATTCGATGGGAAATTGTCTTTGGCCATTCAAATTTTTAATAACAAATACCACAAACTATTCTTACATCAATTAATCTCTAGCCAGTTAGACGTCGACAGATTAGATTACCTGAAAAGAGATAGTTTTTATTCGGGAGTTTCTGAAGGAGTAATTAACTCGGACCGTATTATAAGCATGCTCAATGTTGCTAATGGAGAGTTGGTCGTTGATGCAAAAGGAATCTATTCCATAGAAAAATTTATTATTGCTAGACGCTTAATGTACTGGCAAGTTTATTTGCACAAAGCAGTGCTTTCAGCTGAGTTCAGTTTGGTAGAGGTCTTGAAAAGAGCCAAACATCTAGCAAGTAAAGGCGAAAAATTATTTGCCACTTCTGCTTTAAGCCAATTTCTGGAGAATGATTATTCCTTAGATGATTTTCACGCTGACAATACACTTTTACAAATATTTTGCCGTTTAGACGACTTTGATATTATGACATCTGTGAAAGAGTGGGTAAATCATTCAGATAAAGTACTTTCCATTTTAAGCCAAAAAATTATTCAGCGTAGGCTGTTAAAGATAGAATTACAAGACCATGCTTTTGATACAAATTATATTTCTAAAATCAGAGAAAATGTAGCCAATATGTATGGGATTTCTGACCAAGATGTAAAGTCCTTAGTATTCACAAATACTATTGACAACAAAGCTTACAACTCACAAAAAGACAAAATAAACCTACTTTATAAAGACGGAAGCATAGTAGATATTGCGGATGCAGCCGATCAGCTAAACATATCTGTTTTAGCCCAGACTGTTACCAAACATTTCCTTTGCTATCCAAAGGAATCATTGCATTAAAAATTTGTACTTTAGCGCCGTATGAAATTTACAACAAAACAAATAGCAGAAATGCTAAATGGGGTGGTAGATGGCGACCCTAATATAATGCTCAATCAGCTTGCTAAAATTGAAGAGGGATGTACTCATGCTCTATCTTTTTTAGCAAACCCAAAATATAATGAGCACCTCTATCTTACGGGCTCTTCCGCAGTTATTGTAAACAAATCTTTTGTTCCTGAGAAAGAGATCGAGCCTACACTCATCAGAGTAGACGATGCCTATTCGGCCTTTGCACAATTACTTCGCATAGTAGAAGATATGCAAAAGCAAAAAACGGGTATCGAACAACCATCATACATTCACGAATCAGCTTCTATAAACGAAGGTGTTTATATTGGAGCATTTGTGTACATAGGTAAAAATGTCAAAATTGGTGAGAATGTGAAGCTGTATCCTCACTGTTATATTGGAGACAATGTTCGCATTGAAGATAACTGCGCTCTATACTCAGGGGTAAAAGTATATCATAACTGTGAGATTGAGAAAAATAGCACTATTCACGCAGGAGCAATCATTGGTTCCGATGGGTTTGGTTTTGCTCCAAACACAGGTAATTCTTACGATAAAATTCCTCAGATTGGGAATGTCATCATCAAAGAAGGGGTAGAAATTGGTGCCAACACCTGTATTGACAGAGCAACCATGGGCTCTACAATAATTCATAAAGGTGTTAAACTCGACAATATGATTCAAGTGGCTCATAATGTAGAGATAGGCGAAAATACTGTGATTGCCTCACAAACAGCTATTGCGGGATCGAGTAAAGTTGGTAAGAACTGTATGATTGGTGGACAAGTGGCTATTGCTGGTCACTTATCTATAGCCGACAATGTTAAGGTTGCCGGAAAATCGGGTATCGCTAAAGACATAAAAGAAGAAGGTAGAATTCTTCAAGGTCATTTGGCATTTGACATTAAAGACTTCCAACGATCGTATATTTACTTCCGCCAACTACCAAATTGGGCAGAACGATTAAATGAAATTGAAAAACAGCTCAAACAAGAAGCTTAGGTTAATGGAATATCAACACAGCATAAAAAAAGAAGTAAGCATTAATGGTGTAGGATTACATACCGGTTCGGATGTAACCTTAACTTTTAAGCCAGCAGCGGTTAATCATGGGATTAGCTTCCAGCGTATTGATTTAGATGGCCAACCCATTATTGAAGCTGATGCTAGATATGTAACACAAACAGACCGTGGTACTACATTAGAAAAAAATGGAGCCAAACTTCAAACTATTGAACACGTGTTAGCTGCCTGTGCAGGACTTAAAATAGACAATTTACTGATTGAGATTAATGCTGAAGAGCCACCTATCTTAGATGGATCTGCTATTGAGTTTTTGAATAGCCTTAAAGATGCAGGACTACAACAGCAAAATGCAATTCGTAAATATTTTGAAATAAAAGAAGAGATTAACTATCACGACCCTGAAACTGGAGTTCATATTCGAGCCATCCCAGCTGATGAATATCAGGTGTCGGTGACGATAGATTATAAATCTAAAGTACTAGGGAATCAAGAAACTAGTTTAGACAGTATCCTGGACTTCGAAAAAGAATTTGCTAGTGCTAGAACTTTCTGTTTTCTTCACGAATTAGAACAACTTTTAAAATTCGGTCTTATTAAAGGTGGCGACCTCAGCAATGCCATTGTTTATGTAGAAGAGGATGTTGAAGAAAAAGAATTAGATCGTTTAGCTTCGATCTTTAATAAAGATAAAATTGATGTGTGTAACGATGGGCACTTAAACAATGTTGACTTACACCATCCCAACGAAGCTGCACGCCACAAATTGCTTGATGTAGTAGGAGATCTCATGTTAGTTGGGATGCCTATTAAAGGTAAAATAATTGCTCACAAACCCGGTCACGGACCGAACACCTCATTTGCTAAGATTATGAAGGAAGTAATAAAGAAGCAAAAAAATCAGGCGCCTAAGTATGATCCAAATGCGACGCCTGTAATGGACATCCATCAAATTATGGATACACTCCCACACCGTCCACCATTCTTATTCGTTGATAAGATATTGGAGCTTAGCGATACTCATGTAGTAGGATTGAAAAATGTGACCATGAACGAAGATTTCTTCAACGGACATTTCCCTGGAGCGCCAGTAATGCCGGGGGTACTTCAAATTGAAGCCATGGCGCAAGTAGGAGGAATCCTAGTATTGAACACAGTACCAGATCCAGAAAACTACTTGACTTACTTTATGAAAATTGATAAAGTAAAGTTTAAAAGTAAAGTGCTTCCCGGTGACACGCTAATCTTTGATTTGGAGTTAGTATCACCAATCAGAAGAGGTATTTGTCATATGTTCGGTCGCGGTTTTGTTGGTGACAAAGTGGTGATGGAAGGTGAAATGATGGCGAAAATAGCAAAAAAATAATAAGATGAATCAACCCCTAGCTTATATACACCCCGAAGCTAAAATCGCTCAAAATGTAGTGATTGAACCCTTTAGCACCATCTACAATAATGTAGAAATTGGTGAGGGCACATGGATTGGATCTAACGTAACCATCATGGAAGGTGCGCGCATTGGTAAAAACTGCCGTATTTTTCCGGGAGCAGTAATTTCTGCCATCCCTCAGGATCTTAAATTTGGAGGAGAAAAAAGTCTTGCAGTTATAGGAGATGGTACCACTATTCGCGAATGTGTAACGATAAATAGAGGTACCGAAGCCACAGGGAAAACTGTAGTAGGTAACGATTGTTTATTGATGGCCTATTCCCATATTGCACACGATTGTTTGGTAGGAAACAATTGTATCATAGTAAACAATGTGGCCATTGGTGGTCATGTTACTCTAGGTGACTACGCAATTTTAGGTGGTTTATCAGCCATTCATCAATTTGTTACTATTGGAGCACATGCAATGGTATCTGGAGGTTCCTTGGTTCGAAAAGATATTCCACCATATGTAAAAGCTGGTAAAGAACCTGTATCCTATATAGGCATCAATTCTATAGGCCTAAGAAGAAGAGGCTTCGACTCGGATAAGATTACCGAAATTCAAAGTATTTACCGTCAAATATTCCAAAGCGCTAACAATACAGCTCAAGCTTTAGAGGTTATAGACACAGAGTTTAAAGCGAGTAAAGAAAGAGATGAGATTACCAGTTTCATTCGTTCTTCACAGAGAGGTATCATGAAAGGTTACACGATTAAATAAGTGTCACTAAGGCTTATAAATATTGCCAAGCGATTTAAAAGGGACTGGGTGTTTCGTAATGTAAATTATGAATTCGAAATCCCTGGAACTTATGTGATTACGGGCTCTAACGGTTCCGGAAAATCTACTTTCCTCAAACTTATTTCAAGTTTTCTAAGCCCAAGTGAAGGGAATGTAGAACTATCAATTGATTCCAAAGATATATCTGTAGAAGATTGGCCAAGTCATCTTACATATGCGGCACCCTACCTTGAATTAATTGAAGAGATGTTCCTAGATGAGTTTGTAGAATTTTACATTCAATTTAAACCGCTTCGAGGAGGGATCTCTAAAGACGAGCTTATTAGAATTGCATATTTAGAAGAGTCTAGAAACAAGCAAATAAAAAACTTCTCTTCGGGGATGAAACAACGGCTAAGACTCGTATTAGCATGGTTAAGTGACGTATCAATCATCCTTTTAGATGAGCCGACTGCTAATTTGGACAGAAGAGGGATAGACTGGTATCAAAACTTAGCAAAGCAGTACTCAAAAGGCAAACTCATCATTGTTTGTTCAAATAATATCGAGGAAGAATACTTCTTCTGCGAACACAGTCTGAACATCGAAGATTTCAGCTCGTAAAAAATTAATAACTTGAAGTCCTAAATCTAGAATTATGGCAAGTACATCAGATATCAAAAATGGTTTGTGCATCAAGCACAATCACGATTTATTTAAGGTTATAGAATTCCTTCATGTAAAACCAGGTAAAGGACCTGCTTTTGTTAGAACAAAGTTAAAAAGTTTAACTACTGGAAAAGTGTTAGATAACACCTTCCCTTCAGGAGCTAAAATTGAGGCTGTTCGTGTAGAAACAAGAAAATACCAATACCTATATGCTGAGGATACTGGCTTTCACTTTATGAACACAGAAACCTTCGAGCAAATATTCATTGAAAAAACAATGGTAGGTGGCTATACCTTTATGAAAGAAGGTGAAATTGTTGAGGTAGTGTTCGATGCTGACGAAGAGAACCCACTAACTTGTGATGTTCCATCATCAGTAGTTTTGGAGGTTACTTATACCGAACCAGGAGAAAAGGGAAATACCGCAACAAATACACTAAAACCAGCAACAGTTGAGACTGGAGCTAACGTAAATGTGCCCCTCTTTATTAACGAGGGTGACAAAATTAAAATTGATACTGTTAAAGGCGCTTACCAAGAAAGAGTAAGAACCTAAGCTTTATTGATACTTCATAAAAAAGCGGGCGATGCCCGCTTTTTTATGCTCTAATTTCTTTCGATTTATGCTTACTATCTAAGACTACAATTAGGGCTATAAAAGCCCAAATTGGTACTGAGGCCTTATCCATGTCGAGGAAATTATTTAAAAAGGCATGTGTGAAATAGGTTGTCAATCCTAAAATGCAAGCCATCAACATCCATTGCTCCTGCTTGTCCTTCAGCTTTGGGTATAAGACAATTGCTTTGGTGAAAATTACGGCAATCATCACGAGGAATATTAATAATCCAGGCCAACCTGTCTCTGCCAAAGCACTCAAATACTCACTATGAGCATTCCCCATATTTCCTGAATTGGTACTAATAATAGTCTTTTCGTAGTAATTTTGATAGGGTGCATAATGGAATTGATAAGTCCCTGGGCCCCAACCTACATGAGGTTTTTCTTGAAAAAGTCGGATGGCTGAATTCCATCGATTAATTCGCTCCAAATTCGATGCATCTGTACTCACATTCGATATGGATGAAATATGCTCCGTAAAGCTATCTGAAGAATCTTGGCTATTCTTTTCGAGCACCATCAACAAATCACCTTGAAAAATAAATACAAAGGCAGCTAGTAAAAACGCAGTCGATAATAAATAGCTAAAGCGAATACGTAATTTTATAAGCATATATACTCCAGCCGCAGCAATCAAACTTAGCCAAGCTGCTCTGGTGTACGACAACACTGTAGCCAATATTAGCAAGCTAGACAAAACAGAGAAAAGTAACTTTTCGTTGAAGTTTTTAGCTGTATTAATCAGATAAAACCCTGAGGGTAAAATTAAGGCTAATGCCATTCCGTAGGATGTGTGATCTTTGAAGAATGGTGACATTACCCAGTGAGCAGCTTCGTGCTCAAAGCCTAATAAAGAGTGCTGAAAAATAGTGTATACAGCAACTATTGACAACCCCGAGAAATAGGCTAGAATAAACTTTTTAAAATTAGCTTTCTGCTTAAACCAGACATAGCCCAATACAAAATAGGGACAGATAAACCAGATTCTAGTAATAAGCATTTTTAATGAGGCAATAGGCAAAGAGCTACATAGAGAGCTAATGAATAGCCAGACAAGATAAGCCCCTACGGCTAAAGAAATAGGATGACGATACAAGCCTTTGAAAGACTCTTTATCGCTAAACATCTTTAGCCATGTGATAATCATCAAACCAAAGAGTAATGGCTCGGTAGGCAAAGCCATCTCTAGCCCCAAAGGATTATATATCCCCAACTCTTGTAAACTTGTTGAAAGTGGTGTTAGGAATGCCACCAAGAGCAATAATACATCCAATTTTAATAATGCCAAAGCTATAATGGCCACTACAAAAGGAAGAACTAAAGCAAAGTACTTTTCGTCGGCTAACAAATAAGAATTGTAGGCAATAAAAAGCAATACCAGAAATGATACAATATATTGGCTGTACTTTTTAAGCACCTTTCACCTCAGCTATAGTCTGACGAATATACAAAAGCACTAGGGTCAACACGAAGGTCGAAAAGGCTGAAACTACAACTATCAACCAGCGGATAGGATAAGTCTTTTTGTCAGCAGGGAATGCCCTGTTTATCACAAAACGATTCGTTAATTCGGCATCAAGCTCTACCCGTAAGTTTTCTTTTTCTAGTCGAATCAATTGCAATTGCTCCTGGACTAGTTCTAACTCCTCAAACATTCTGTAGTAAGCACCACCGTATTGAGCCAAGTTTTCAAATTCACGTTTTATAGCTCTAGCACCACTCTTATTACCGGAAGCTAATGCTAATGCATAATGTTCTGTTAGACGTTCTGCCTGAAGCGACACATCTAATATCCCATGAGACCTCAACACCTCTAAAGAATCGTTAATAGAAAATAGACGTGTAGATAGTTCCGTATCACGACGTTCCAAAATAGTAATTGCCTGAGTAGCTCTTTCCTCTTTTACTCTTTTCACAACTAAGTCAATCAAATCGACAACACGATTTGCCATAAGGGCAGCTAGGCTAGGGTCAGTATCTAAGACTTCAATCTCAATAGACATTAATGCTGTACGCTTATAGCTAAAGTGCTCTCTAAAAGCTAAAGCCATCCACGTGTTTGCATGTTTATCCTCAAGGTTTATCTCATAATGCTCAAATAAATTAAACTCTTCAATAATGTGATTTTTCATCTCATCAGAATGCAATATTTGAAGAAGTCGCTCGGCTTGCAATTCCTCACCAAACTCAAGGACATCTTTTCTATACGGATTGTGTTCCACCAAAAGGGCCTGAGAAATAGAATTCGTAGTAGTAGGATATATTACCGCCGTAGATTTAAATTTTGGCGAAATTACCATTGGCGAGGAAATAATAGCAGCTAATACAATTGCTATAAGAGTAAATACTAGTAGCGGTCGACGCCATTTGTACACATCTAAAATAATATTTCCGGAACTAAAAACTGATTGATCGTTCATTGAATTGGGTTTATTGCTATGCTGACAAATATATTAATTATTCACCAGCTTTGAATCGAGATTAATCAAAGCATCAATGGTTGTCGACACAAATGGTGAGAACAGTAAAATAACATTAAATGTTCACTTTTATTGTGCGCGAAAAACAGTGAATCTATTGATCATTTTTAATGATATAAATCATTTTTTTAATTGGAATCATATTGATACACATGGCAAAAATATAAGCTAAAATCAAGAATACTAGCATTGAAGTAGTCCAATTTTGTATGTATAAATGACTTAGGTGTGCTAGGATCAATACCCCAAGGGTGAAACCAATAATTTGAAAATAAGGCAAGGCTGAAACCTTAAAACTAAATATCTTTTTAGAGATGATAATTTGTGTGATAGAAACAATTAATTGAGTAATTAAACTAGCTATTGCAGAACCTAAAGCTTGCCACTTAGGAATAAGTATGAGGTTTAAGGCGATATTAATAATTACTGCAGTACCTGCAAGAATATTTAAAGTTTTAAGATTGCCGTTAGCAGTAAGTAGGGTTCCGAAAATATAAGTGGTAGAAATACAAACAAAGCAAAACATTAAAACAGAAAAAAGCTGAACCGACTGAGAGCTTAGATCATTGTATCGCCAATTCATAATTTCGTCTCCATACTGAAAACAAAGTATACTGATGATAAATGCCCCAGAAAAAATAATCTTAAACGAAATATCTACGATACCTTTAATCTCTTGCTTGGCTTTTATCATTTTAGAAAAAATAGGTAGGAGTAATACTGCAAATAAGTATGCGACCATATTTCCGGCTTCAAAAAACCGATAGGCTTGAGCATAATATCCAGCTTGAGTACTTCCATCTTCAAGCATTTTCTCGAGCATTACCGAATCTACGCGATAGTAAAAAGTCATCAACAATACCAACAGGGCATAAGGTATACTTTGCTTAATGATTGCCATGGAAAACAATCGGTTGAACTTCATTTTTATGAATGCCGATTTTTGCCATACCCAATACAATGCGACTAGTAGTGTTGTGCCATAAGAGATTGTTTGCGCATATATAAACCACTCTATTTCAAAAGGCTTATCGGTAACATTTCCCCACAGTAGTACAGAACAAATAACAATCATTAAAAAACGGTCTAAAACAGAAATAACACTGTCTTTCACAAATAACTGAATACCAGTTAGATTTGACCGTAAATATAATATGAGTGCTACAATAGCTTGATTAAAAGCCAGCAAGACTAACAATTTTAAGGCATAATCTGAATAACCCCAAATAAAACCTGCTAATACAGTAAGAAGGATGTAGCCAAGAACCAAGAGCAGTTTTAAGCTGAATATTTTAGAGAAATACTTAGATAATAAATGCTCATTTTGAGCAATATTTTTTGTGTTGAAATTGTTAATTCCTAGGTCGAGGAAAATATTCAGCAAAAAGGAGAAATTTATTAAACTAAAATAAGTCCCATAAGTCTCGGCTCCAACTCTATTAATAACTTCAGCATCGATTCCTAAAATATAGAATGGCTTAATTAAAAAATTGAGAACAAGTAAGAATAGTAAGTTGGTAATAAACTTCTTTTGCATAAAAGAATAAAATTATTAATCTTCTCTATTCAAAAAAAAGGTTTTCACATTTAATGCGCAACAAAAACTCTATTTTTGTAGCAAGAAGTTTGAGAAATCTATCAATTATTATTTCATCGCTAACAACAGATGCAAAAAATAAAAATCGCAATAAACACTCGTTTGTTAATCAAAAACAAGCTAGAAGGAATTGGTACTTTCACTCACGAAGTCTTAGAGCGAATGGTGAAAGGTCATCCCGAAGTGGACTTTTACTTCATTTTTGATAGAGAGTATTCTGAGGTCTTCATCTATTCTGACAATGTAATACCTATTGTTATTGGCCCTAAATCGAGGACGCCAATTTCCTGGTATATGTGGTTCGAATATTCAATCCCTCTGGTGCTTAAAAAGTATAATATCGACCTGTTTATTTCTCCTGATGGCTATTTACCGCTTAGGGATAAAACAGCAAGCATCTCTATTATTCACGACATCAACTTTCATCACTTCCCGAAATTCATCCCTATTCATCACCGTTTTTATTTAAGGCATTTCTTTCCAAAGTTTGCGGAGAAGGCAACTCGCATCTTTACTATTTCCAACTATTCAAAAAAAGACATTTCAGACTCTTACAAAATCCCTTTAAGTAAGATTGATGTTGAATACAACGGAGTAGATGATTTCTTTGAACCAATAGTGGAGGAGTTGATAGAAAAGACCAAAGAGAAGTACACGAACAACGAAGAGTACTTTTTAATACTAGGTGCACTCAATCCAAGAAAGAATATCGAAAATCAACTGATAGCCTTCGATAGATTCAAAGCCAAAACAAATTCTTCAACTAAATTATTGGTTGTTGGAAAAAAGATGTGGTGGCCAAAAAAATCGAAAGAAACATTGGCTGCATTAAGCTATAAGGAAGACATTATCTTTACTGATCATCTTCAAAAGTCGGAAATAAAAAATATTTATGCTTCGGCAAAAGCACTTCTTTTTGCTTCTTATTTCGAAGGATTTGGAATCCCTATAATTGAAGCAATGAAATCTGCTTGCCCAGTAATCACCTCCAATTGCACCTCCATGCCCGAAGTTGCTGGAGATGCGGCTATATTGGTAAACCCACATAAAGTAGATGAGATTTGTGATGCAATGATAAAGCTGAATTCCGACAGTCAACTACGCAAAAAATTAATCGCACAAGGATTGGTACATGCACAACAGTTTCGCTGGAATACTACTGCCATAGCACTATGGAAGAGCGTAGAAAAAGCACTTCATAAATGCTAGCTTCTTATCTTCATGAAAACAACATTGAAGTGGGTTGCGACGAAGCTGGTCGCGGTTGCTTAGCAGGTCCGGTGGTGGCAGCTGCCGTAATTCTACCTAAATATTTTCAACATCCCTTACTCGACGATTCCAAAAAGTTAAGCGAAAAAAAACGCATGGAACTAAGAGTAATTGTTGAAGAAAATGCTCTAGCCTTTGCTGTGGGGATTGTTGACCATCAAGAGATAGATAAAATCAATATTCTAAACGCTTCTTTTTTGGCCATGCATCGCGCCCTCGACCAAATTAATAGCTCTTTCGACAGTATTTTAGTGGATGGAAACCGCTTTAACAAGTATAAGGATATCAATCACCATTGCATTATAAAAGGTGATGGTAAGTTTTTAAACATCGCTGCAGCATCTATACTCGCAAAAACTTATCGCGATGATTTAATGGAAGAAATGCACCGTGAATACCCGATGTATCAATGGAAGAAAAATAAAGGATATCCAACAGCCGTACATCGGGAAGCAATAAAACTACATGGAGCAAGTAGTTTTCACAGAATGAGCTTCAGACTCCTTCCAGAGCAATTAAAATTAGAAATATGAATAAGCAAGAAGCTTCTTATCGAGCCTCTTAATCGTTTTATCGATAGCTCGTTCAAAAAGTGGCAATGAATCAAAGGTTCTCACATAGTTCGGAAAGGGATGACGTAATTGTATAAACTCATCACTCATGACTACTAAGGCTCCAAAATGAAAATTGGGAGCCCCCCAGTAGCTTGGCTTCCTTTTATTCCCATTCTGATAATAAAAATCACGTACCGAAAGGGTGTCCTGTTGCACATTTCCGAATTCAGCTATTAAATAGTTTTCTGTGCTAAGTTTAATTGACTCATCAATTTCTAAATTCGAGTCAAGAAAAAATGGGCTGGAAAAATCTTTATGAAGGACTTCCTCTGAATGATCACTATAAAAAAAGAGGCTAGGGCAAAATGTAAAATCTTCCGTAAAGGATCGTACAATCTCTAAATTTTTCATTTTTTGTTCGGAAAAAACTATTTCAGCCTCATCAACATAGCCATATTCTTTAAGTAAATCAATCTTTCTTTGTTTTGTTTCGAGCCGAACCAATAAAACACCCGCTGCGAGTTTCATCTTTTGATTTACCGAATAGGAATACAGATCGTAATTGGAATCAACTTCATTTTGGGCACTTAAAACTAGAGGCAACGCAGCCATCAATAAAAGTAGCATTCTAACTTTCATAGGTCAATTCATTATAGATTATAACAATAATACGAAAAACTACTGAAAGCATTCTCTTATTAATTGTGGGATTCCTATTTTTGAAAAAACCTAAAACTAAAAATGAATCGAGCGCTATTCTCTCTCCTACTTCTTTTGGTATTCACTTCCTGTCAAAAGGAAAGAAAACAACAGAGTAAATCAATACAAGCTGTCCCTATAGATGCAGCAATAATTATTGAGAGCAAGAATATCTCTAAAAGTCTAAATTCTTTAACTTCAAGCAGTATGTGGAAGGATTTGATTTCGGAAACTTCTCTCGAAGTACTCAATCATAATATATACATACTCGACTCCACACTTGCCACTTACGCTTCACACTTAAATAGTATTAATCCTGTGTTTTTATCAGTACACTTAACTGGTGCGCAATCTTTAAACTGGTTACTCATTAGCTCTACCGAAGGACAGGAGCAAAAAGTGAAACTTCTAGATTTGGGTTTACAGAGTTTTTCAGAGATAAAAAATCATCATTATAGCAATACAACTATCACAGAAATTCTATTAGAAGGCAGCTCTACCTTTTACACCATCCATAAAGGCTTGGCGATTATTAGCCCAGAAAAAATACTTATTGAAGATGCAATCAGGCAATTAAAAACTCCTAACAATTTAGTTTCCAACAAACACTTCGATAGACTCTTCCAAAGCGCCAACAAAAAGGAAGACTTCAACCTCTATATCAACTGTAAACAGTTTGACAAACTAAGCACAAGCTTCTCTAATGAAAACGCTGACAGCTACAAACATGCTGAATGGATTCAATGGGATTTGGACATCAATAAGCAAGGCTTATTATTTAGTGGCTTAAGCTTGGCTTACGACTCCCTATCTCAGCAATTAAGTTTTTACAGCGGAAATGAAGGGCATTCCATACTAGCCCCAAAAGTGCTGCCTAAAAATACAGCCGCATTTAAAAGCATGGCTTTTGAGAATTTCAAGCAATATCAACGCAAGCAGAAAACAGCACTCGAATACAGCCATAAGAAAATAAAATACGAACAAAATATTCGAGCTTTAGCAGATAGTAACAGACAGGCTTTTGAGTCGTGGATAGACAGTGAAATATGTTGGTTTTTAACTGAGAATAGTCAAGAAATAAATGCTGGTTTAGCGCTACATATTTCTAGCGAAGCTGAAACAGAAACGTATTTAACTGAGAAAGTAGATTCTATTATCCTATACCGAGAGATGAAGATTTATAAATGGGAGCAACTAAGATATTACCCATTATTACTAAATATTTCTAGTTCGAGAAACTTCGAATATGCTTGTATCCTAAACGAGGAATTAATTGTTACTGCAGATGCAGCAAGCCTTAAGAATATTATCAATGATTATCTGGCTGAAAAAACATTAGAACACAATGGCGACTACCAAAAATGCTTGGACGAATTAGGAACGAAATCGAACTTCTTTATTTACCTACAAAATCCATCAGCTCTTTCGTTAGTAGAACAAGTATTAGATATCGATAATTCGGAATTCTTCACATTATACAAAGAGCCGTTAAATAAGTTTAGAGCCTTTGCTGTGCAATTTAAAGCCGATGGAGAACACATTTACAGCAACGCCTATTTGCACTATGATGATAAAGAAGTAGATCAAACTAGGGCAATATGGACTAAGGAATTAAAAGCACCTATACTCTCTGAAATTAGCTTGGTAAAAAATCACTATAACCAACAATGGGAGATTGTTGTTCAGGATGAGAAATTAAATTTGTATTTAATTTCTCCAGAAGGTGAAATCCTTTGGGAACGAAAATTAGACGGCGCCATTATAGGTTCCATTCAACAAATTGATCTCTTAAAAAACAGGAAACTACAACTACTTTTCAATACGGCAAATAAAATATACCTCATCGACCGCAAAGGGCGAAATGTAAATAACTATCCTATAAATCTAGCACAGAAAACTGAATTGCCTTTGGCTCTTTTTGATTACGACAAAAACAGAAATTACCGAATTTTGATTTCCTCTGGGAAACGCCATTTTATGTATAATAAAAATGGGGGCCTTATAAAGGGATGGGCCTTTAAAAAGTCTAAAAGCAAGGCAGCGCTTACTGCGCAACATTTTGTGGTTGCTGGTAAAGATTATATCCTCATCCCAGAGGAAAATGGCAAGCTAAACATCCTCAACAGAAAAGGTGAAGAGCGCATAAAAGTTGAAGGAAAGATTGACTTTTCGAATAACGATATTTATGTGGTAAAAGGAGCCAATTTAGCCGAAACAAGGATAGTAACTGTCGACAAGAATGGCTTACAACAAAACATCCTTTTTAATGGGAGCATCGACAATAGTCTACAATTAGATTACAATAGCAATATTCACTTCAGCTACCAACACAATCACACGGTATTGGTCGAAGAAAACAATCTAAAAGTAAATGGACCTGAGATGAATTTGCGCTATTCTTTTGAAAATGAAAATCTAGGGGTTCCTAGATTATTCAAAGAAAGTGAAGAATTGTATTTATCTATACTCGACATAGAATCCACCCAAAGTTATCTATTCAGATCGACTGGCGAATTGATGGATGGTTTTCCTTTATATGGAAACAACTCAGCTCAATTAAAAGACCTTGACCTAGATGGAAAACTCAATTATATTGTGGCTGGCGAAGATGGCAGTTTATACAACTACGCAGCCGAATGATCCGATTTAGGCTTTCTACCTCTTAAATAAATCTTTTGCCCAACCTCTAAATTGACATTCTTATCGAATCGGTTTCTGTGTTTCAACTTTTGAAGTTGAATACCGTGATGCTGCGAAATACTGTAAAGCGTTTCACCTTCGATAACGATATGGAATTTTGAACTGGCTTTCGACTTTTTCGCTTCCAAATACACGATCTCACCTTCTTTGAGAACTCTATCTTTATCGCGATCGTTGTAATCTAAAAGTTCCCATAACCAAAGCGCTTGTTGGCTCGCTATCAAATCATAGCTATCTCCCTCAGCGGATTTCACATATTTTAAAGAATTCTCACTTTTAAAAATCTCTTTGCGATCTCTTCGTTTGGGCTTTTTAATTTTTCGTTTTCCTGAACGTTTAACCTTATCATACTGATCCAAATCGTAACGTTCAATTAAAGCTATAAGCTTGTCGGCATATTCAGGATTGGTCGCATAGCCAGCAGTTTTCAAACCTCTTGCCCAGGATTTATAATCCTGAGTTTTTAATTCAAAAAGAGAAGAGTAACGCCCTCTATCTTTAAGGAATAGTGAGTGGTCGCGGTAAGAGTCTGAGACTTTCTTGTATTTTCTAAAGCATTCATCCTTTTCGTCGTCGTCGTAATATACTTTCTTACCCTTCCAGCCTTTATGGCATTTAATACCAAAATGATTATTCGACTTTTTCGATAATTTCGAATTTCCGTTTCCCGATTCTAAAATCCCTTGTGCTAAAGTAATACTGGCAGGGATCCCAAAAGTGCGCATCTCTACGATGGCAATCTTATGATATTTTCGAATATAATCCTCGGAAGCATTTTTCTGAGCATAGCTTGAAATAGAAATGAGTGTGAAAAATAATAAGGCAGTAACTAGTCTCATATAATTTGTAATCCTTTGTTTTTTATACGCTCGTTCATCCCGGAAATTCCTTGTAGCCCACCAGTATGGATGGCTACAATTGTTGAACCTCTACGAAAATAGTCTTTTTCGATTAAGTCCCACAATCCAAACATCATCTTGGCAGTATAAACTGGGTCGAGTGCTATGTGGTGCTTCTTTTTAAACTCGTTCATGAATGTAATTAAGGACTCATCAACTTTAGCATATCCGCCAAAATGGTAATCGATTATCAATTCCCATTGGGAATTATGAACGTATTTATGAATCTCTTCTTTCAGGAAATCACCTCCTTTTAAAGCTGGGAAACCCAGGGCCTTTTGATGTCCTTTTAAGGAATTGATAATTCCTGAAATGGTACCTCCAGTACCACAAGGACAACAAACCACATCGAAATCATCCTGAATTTCAGTCAATATTTCCTCACAACCTTTCACAGCCAATTCATTGGTACCTCCTTCAGGAATCAAATAGTAATCCCTCAAATCCGAAAGGTGTTTTTCACGAAACTCTAGGGTGTCTTTTTCTCGATAGGATGCTCTGTCAACATAAATCAAATTCATTCCACAATCCTGAGCATATTGCAAGGAGGTGTTTAGAGGTGTATGCTCTTCTCCTCGAATAAAACCAATAGTTTGAAAACCAAACTCTTTTCCGGCACTTGCTGTTGCGACAATATGATTCGAAAAAGCACCGCCAAAAGTTACAATCTTCGAAAAACCTTGCTCTTTGGCAACTTGTAAATTATAATAAAGCTTGCGCCATTTATTGCCCGAAATATGTTCGTGAATTAAGTCCTCGCGCTTGATAAACAGTCGCAAGTCCCTCGCTTCTAGTAAAGAATCGATTATTTCTTGTAAAGGGGCTATCCGCTTCTTATTCATCCGCCAAAGATACGAGAGAAAATTGTAAATTTGCCACCTATGAAACTAGAGGGCTTTTCGCAATTTCGAAACTTAGATCCAGAAGATTTTTATCATTCTGAAGAAGGTTATATCGTTTTTACCGAAAAGTACCATCTAAAAAGAGGTTATTGCTGTGAAAATGGGTGTAAACATTGCCCTTATGGTTTCAAGAAAAGTGAAGACCAAACGAACAAGAAAAAAGACCAATAATGACTTTGGAAGAATTTCATAAAGAGATCCTAGAAGGTATTCCTTCTGCATTACCAGCCAAAGCTGAATACGACCTCAATTTAAATCACGCGCCTAAGCGCAAAGATATTCTCCGCAAAGATGAGAAGAAGCTTGCCTTAAAAAATGCTTTGCGTTATTTCCCAGCAGAACTTCATGCTGTTTTAGCTCCTGAATTTGCGGAGGAATTAAAAGAATACGGTCGTATTTATATGTTGCGCTACAAGCCAAAGCATAAGATATACGCTCGTAACATAGAGGATTACCCTGGGAAATCTCTTCATGCAAAAGCCATCATGTTGATGATTCAAAATAATTTGGATCACGCAGTGGCACAACACCCCGACGAGCTAATTACCTACGGTGGAAATGGGGCCGTTTTCCAAAACTGGGCTCAATACCGACTTTGCATGAGTTATTTGGCAGAAATGACCGATGAGCAAACATTGACCATCTATTCAGGGCATCCAATGGGATTATACCCGTCGCATAAAGACGCTCCCAGAGTAGTTGTTACAAATGGGATGGTAATTCCCAATTATTCTCAACAAGATGACTGGGAGAAGTTCAATGCATTAGGCGTAAGTCAATATGGGCAAATGACCGCAGGTTCTTTTATGTACATAGGACCTCAAGGGATAGTTCACGGGACGACAATTACTGTATTAAATGCCTGTAGAAAAATCTCCAAACATGGGGAGGGTATTGCAGGTAAGCTATTCGTTACATCTGGATTAGGTGGTATGAGTGGTGCTCAACCTAAAGCTAGTTCTATTGCAGGTTGTATTTCGGTTACTGCCGAAGTAAACCCTAAGGCTACTCACACGCGCCATTCGCAAGGATGGGTTGATGAAGTGTATACCGACCTCGATGAATTGTGTTCAAGAGTTATAAAAGCCAAAGAAAATAAAGAAGTTGTATCGATTGCCTACCAAGGAAATGTGGTTGAGCTTTGGGAGAAATTCGATGAAGAAAATATCTATATCGATTTAGGGTCCGATCAAACTTCATTGCACAATCCTTGGGCTGGTGGATACTACCCTACAGGAGTGAGTTTTGAGGATGCCAATAAGATGATGGCAAATAATCCTGAACTCTTTAAAGAAAAAGTAAAGAAGACATTAAGAAGACATGCTGCAGCAGTAAATAAGCATACGGCAAAAGGAACTTACTTTTTCGACTACGGAAATGCTTTCTTGCTAGAGGCTTCTCGTGCTGGTGCCGATGTTATGGCTGAAGACGGCATCAATTTCCGATATCCATCCTATGTACAAGATATAATGGGGCCTATGTGTTTCGATTATGGTTTTGGACCTTTCCGCTGGGTTTGTGCTTCAGCCAAAGAAGAAGATTTAGCAGAAACGGATCGTATTGCATGCGAAGTTCTTGAAGAGATTATGAATAAATCACCAAAAGAAATTCAACAGCAAATGGCCGATAATATCCAATGGATAAAAGGTGCCAAGGAAAATAAATTAGTAGTTGGTTCTCAAGCTCGCATACTATATGCCGATGCTGAAGGACGTATTAAAATTGCTGAGTCTTTTAATAAAGCAATCAAAGAAGGTGAAATAGGGCCTGTAGTCATCGGTCGCGATCATCACGATGTATCGGGTACGGATTCTCCTTTCCGAGAAACTTCGAACATTTATGATGGTTCGCGCTTTACAGCCGATATGGCTATCCAAAACGTTATAGGCGATAGTTTCCGTGGTGCAACATGGGTGTCCATACACAATGGTGGCGGTGTAGGCTGGGGCGAAGTAATTAATGGTGGATTTGGAATGTTACTCGATGGCTCAGATGATGCTAGTAGAAGATTGCGTTCGATGTTATTCTGGGATGTAAACAACGGAATATCCAGAAGAAGTTGGGCCAGAAACGAAGAAGCTGTTTTTGCTATAAAACGAGCCATGGAAAACGAACCACTTTTGAAGGTTACCATACCCAACTATGCCGACGATGATTTATTAAATTCGATACTATAAAATGAAAAAAGGAGCTCCGCTCCTTTTTTTTATCTCGCTATTTTTCAGTAACTTGGAGTATTAGTTTTAGTATATTATAAAAAACTAGGTCCCTAAAAATCAGATGAAAATCTGATATGAAATTATATTAAACGATTAATACATTTTATTATGTCTTCAGGGTATTTAAAAATAGTTTATTCAGGTTCGCTAATCAATGCTCAATTCATTGCTGGTGTATTAGAAAATAATAATTTAGAATGCATTATTCAAGACGACTTCCACTCTAGTATGATGGCAGGCTGGGCAGATCCTGGAACTGAAAATACTGTTCGAGTATTAGTTGCCAAAGCTGACTTATCCCAAGCAGTTAGCTTTATCAAGGAGGCTAAAGATCAAGCACAAAGCTAGTTCAGTTTTTTGCTCCTCTATGCGTATCATGATGCATTGATTTCTTGCCGTGTTTGCCTTTCTTAGACTTCATTTTCATCTTCTGGCGTCTTTCGCCTTGCATCTCCATATACTTGCCGTACTGTTCTTTGTTTAATATACTTCTCATTTGAGTATTCATCTGCTCACGCATCTCTGACATTTCTTCACGGCTCGACTCTTTGAATTGCTTGACAGCGTCAAAATGTAATCTCTGTGCAGCTTTCACTTCTTGAGCCTGTTTCTCAGTTAAATCAAGCTTTTCAACTAATTTCTCGTGCATTTTATCTGCGTCAAAATCTTTATGATCTCTTCTTTCTTGAGCAAATGCAGTTGATCCTATAAGGAATAATGCAACAATTAAATTTCTCATGGTCTTCTCTGTTTTTGGTTATTTTTTCTACGATGTTGTAATCTTATTTTTGGGCCTTTTCTATTAAACCTCATCCTCTTTCTCAAATCCTCAAGCTGATCCTCCGACAGATAAACCGATAGATTCTCTTGTAGTTGAATATGAGCCTCATGGATATTTTTATCGAGCTCTTGATGTAAATGATGATTAGATTTAGCAAAATCTCTCATAATTAACTGCACCGAATCTCGTAGCCCTTCCTCGAGCTCTAATGACTCAAAAGCATGATTCATAAAACCCCTTTCAGTTCCTAAATCCATCGCTCGATGAATTTTGTGCATGGTAAATCGACCAACTCCAAGCGCTCCAATTATTACACCTATCACAAGGGTTAGAATGGCGAGTAAAAAAGTTTTTGTTTTCATCTTATTCTAAATAATATAGTACTGAACTGTTTTCACTTGTCAAATCTACTAAGCCAATCAAAGCATCAACAGAGAAACTATCCTGAGCTAAAAACAAATTCAACATCAGTAAGATTGATGCGGCTAGCCCCGAATAAGCCACCCACTGATAAGCTCTATCATAAGTGCTAATCTGAGAGCTTTTCATTTTCTGTAGAACCTTGCCCTCAAATTCATGCGAGAACTTGAATTCTTCTTGTGAAAGAAGATCAAAATTAGCCTCCAAGAGCTCCCAAGATCTAATTTGATCAGGATTTTCCTGACCAAAAACTAAGAGTTCTTGAAACTCCTCAGGACTTAATAAATCCTCCTGTTTCTTTAGCCATAATATGTGGTACTTATCGATCATAATCTGAATCTAATTCGCTAATCAGTATTTTCAACTTTTTCTGAGCTCTTGCATATCTAGTAAGAACTGTCCCCAATGGGATTTGCAAGATCTCGGCTACCTCTTTGGATTTATAGCCTTGAAATACTTTTAAAACAACTACTTCTCTATAATTTGAATCTAAAAGACTAACAGCTCTTCGCACTAATTCTTTTTCATCTTTTTGTTTCTCAGTTCTGCTATCTGCGAAAGCATTCAATCGTTCGTCCTTTTTTTCTCCAGAATAGAAAATTTGCCATTTCCTTTTTCTTCGCTGAATAGCATTCAAAGACAGGTTAATTGCTATTCTAGTTATATAGGTAGCCAGTTTTGCCTCTCCTTTAAATTTATCGATGCTTTTAAACAATCTAATAAATACTTCTTGCCCTATATCTTCAGCCTCAGCACCATTTCCAAGCATACCAAAAACGGTTTTAGCTATCTGTTCTTTATACAGTCGCATCACCTCCACATAGGCTTTTTCCTCAGCTCTTTTCAGGGAAACTATAAGCTCTTCTTCTGTATCGAACACTTGATTACTGGGCATCTTCACATTTTAGACAAAACAGACTTAACTTTTATTTCATCAAGTTATTAAAATAAAAAAGACCCCCGTATGTACGGGAGGCTTTTAAATAAAAATACATCAGTGATTATTCAATAAATAACTGTTTTACCACCATCACCCTTCCAATTCCATCTCCAAGAAATAAAGACCTGTCTCAAAACTGGAAACATCAATTATTAAGTTTCTACCAGATACTTGCTACTAGCGACTTCTCACCCACTGCATCCAACAGCCTTCTATATGTAGAGAAGAAGGCATCTCATAAATATGAAATGGGTTCACTAAATTTATTATAAACCGGTCAACCTATTTTAGGTCGAATCAATCTTAGGTTCTCTTACAATAAGTCTTTCGCCTTATCTAAGGCCTTCTGTAAGCCTTGCGGGTTTTTACCCCCTGCTGTAGCGAAGAAAGCCTGACCCCCGCCTCCTCCGAGAATCTCTTTTGAAATCTCACGGATTATTTGTCCCGCATTCATCCCCTTTTCAGCTACTAAATCATCAGAAATCGCAACGCTTAAATTTGCTTTTCCATTATTTTCCGCACCCAAAACCATCACTAATTGATTCATTTCTTTTTTGCACTCAAAAGAAAGATCCTTCATGGCACCAGGCTCCAAATCTACTATAGCTGAAATAAAATTAAGACCATTAACCTCTTGTACATTCTTGATTAAATCGGCTTTTAAGCCTGAAGCTTTTTCTTTAACCAGTAGGGCTACCTTTTTCTCTAAATGGGCCTTTTCCTTAATTAAAGTCTCAAGCCCCTTAACAGGGTCTTTTGCATTTTTCAATAAAGAACGAACAGCTGTTAATGTGCTTTCTTGCTCTTTATAATAAACAAAGGCTTTCTCTGAACTGATGGCCTCAATGCGTCTTACGCCTGCGGCAACACCACTTTCAGAACTTATTTTAAATACTCCTATTCTACCTGTTGAAGGAACGTGTGTTCCACCACAGAGCTCTGTTGAAGTCCCAAAGCTCACTACGCGAACATGGTCGCCATATTTCTCACCGAAGAGTGCCATAGCTCCCATTTGTTGAGCTTCTTCCATAGGAATTGCTCTTTTATCGACTATCGAAATGTTTTTACGAACTCTATCGTTTACTAAATCCTCCACCTTTTGAACCTCTTCATCAGTCATTTTCGAGAAATGAGAAAAATCAAATCTCAAGTATTTTTCATTTACTAAAGATCCTTTTTGCTCTACATGGTCGCCTAAAACTTCTCTTAAAGCTTCATGTAGCAGATGCGTAGCAGAGTGATTATTTTCTGTTAAAAGGCGCTTTTTGGGATCTACCTTTGCCAAGAATGTCGCAGAAGGATCCTTTGGAATCTCTGTCGTATAGTGAACAATCAAATTGTTTTCCCTTTTGGTATCAACAATATGCACTTTCTGCCCATCAGATTCTAAAACTCCTCTATCGCCTACCTGGCCGCCACCTTCGGCATAAAAAGGAGTTTTATCGAATACCAATTGGTAATACTCTTTCCCTTTTTGCTTTACTTTTCGGTATTGACTAATTTTAACTTCAGCCTCTAAAGCATCGTAACCAACAAATTCAGATTCTGTTTCAAATAAAGAAACCCAATCATCGGCTTCGACAGCCGATGCAGCGCGAGCTCTATCTTTTTGTTTTTTCATTTCCGTATCGAAACCTGCCATATCAACCTCTTTCCCATTTTCAGAAAGGATCAATCCAGTTAAATCGATTGGAAAACCGAAAGTGTCGTATAATTCAAAAGCCTTGGCTCCTTCTACAGTGTCCATTTCGGTGTTTTTAATAATCTCATCAATGCGTTTCAAACCTTTTTCAAGGGTTCTCAAGAATGAATTTTCCTCTTCGTGAATTACTTTTCCAACAAGTATCTGCTGATTTTTTATCTCTGGGAAGAATGTACCCATCTGCTCCGCTAATATTTCCACCAACTGATACATAAAAGCTTCCTTAACATTTAGGAAGGTAAATCCATAGCGAACGGCACGGCGAAGGATTCTACGGATTACATAACCCGCGCCTGTATTAGACGGTAATTGTCCGTCGGCTACTGCGAAAGCTATCGCGCGAACATGGTCAGAAATTACACGAATGGCAATATCTATCTTCTCATCTTCCCCATAGGTAAAGCCTGTAATATCACATACTTTATTGATAAGTGGTGTAAAAACATCGGTATCATAATTGGACTGTTTACCTTGGATAACCATGGCCAAACGCTCGAAACCCATACCCGTATCAACATGTGTATTTGGTAAGTTTTCAAGGCTAGTATCTGCTTTTCGATTGTACTGCATGAACACTAAGTTCCACACCTCAACCACCTGAGGATGATCCATATTCACCAAACTAGCACCGTCAACTTTTGCTCTTTCGGCATCATCTCTGATGTCAACGTGAATTTCCGAGCAAGGACCACAAGGGCCTATAGCTCCCATCTCCCAGAAGTTGTCCTTTTTATTGCCGTTTAAAATTCTCTCTTTTGAAATATGAGCACTCCAATAATCGTAAGCATCATTATCTTTCTCCAATTTATCGGTAGCATCGCCCTCAAATACGGTCACATACAATCGGTCTTTATCGATACCGTAAACTTCTGTTAAAAGTTCCCAAGCCCAATCAATGGCATCCTTTTTAAAATAATCACCAAAAGACCAGTTACCCAACATTTCAAACATAGTGTGGTGGTAGGTGTCATGACCCACCTCATCCAAATCGTTATGTTTTCCTGAAACGCGTAAACACTTCTGACTATTTACAATTCTAGGATCTTTTACCTCACTATTTCCAAGGAATAAATCCTTGAATTGATTCATCCCCGCATTGGTAAACATCAATGTAGGGTCGTTTTTTATCACAATAGGAGCAGAGCTATGAACTTGATGTCCTTTAGATGTGAAATAATCTAAAAATTGCTGACGAATCTCTTGAGCCTTCATAAATACTTATATATCAGTATGATTGTTCTTCTTAATAAATGCAATTAAACAATTGCAAGTATGGTTTTTAAGATTTTTTTATCTTTGCACCGATGTTTACAGTAAAATTGCGAAGCACAAATTTAGCCAATTTTTATAGCATATGACTAAGGTCAAATATTATTACGATACAAAAAGCTTATCCTACAGGAAAGTTGAGCGTTCTAAAGCCCAAATGCTTAAGCGTGTTTTGCTGTATATGGCCAGTTCTTTCGCCTCTGCAATAATCATAATCATTCTATTTTTCAACTTATTCGACTCTCCTAAAGAGAAGGAATTAAAGAGAGAAATAGAGAATATGTTAATTCAGTTCGAGATTATTAATAACCGATTAGAGCAAGCAACTCTTATTCTAGACGAACTCCAGTTGAGAGACGATAATATTTATCGAGTAATTTTTGAAGCCGAACCTATCGATCCCAGTATTCGAATGGCAGGTTATGGTGGCGTTAACCGCTACAAAAAATACGAAGGTTTCAAACATTCGGAGCTAATCGCCGATTTACACAAAAAAACAGACCAACTTTCGAAAGCTATCTATGTGCAATCTAAATCCTTAGACGATGTACTAGAGATGTCGAGAGACAAGGAGGTAATGCTAGCACATATTCCAGCCATTCAACCTGTAGCCAATAAAAATCTTAAGAGGATGGCTTCAGGTTATGGATATAGAATTCACCCGATTTACAAAACGCGTAAAATGCACTGGGGAATGGATTTCTCTTCTCCTAAAGGAACTCCTGTTTACGCTACGGGTGATGGAACTATAGAAAAGGTAAAACGATCGAGTCGTGGCTATGGAAATCAGATTAAAATTGATCATGGCTACGGCTATAAGACCTTTTATGCCCACCTTGATAGTTATACAGTCAAAAAGAGGCAAAAAGTAAAGAGGGGCGACCTTATTGGCTATGTCGGAAACTCTGGGGCTTCTACTGCGCCTCATTTACATTATGAGGTTTTCAAAAACGATAAAAAGGTAAATCCAGTTAATTATTACTTCAACGATTTAACGGCTGAAGAATATGATATAATGTTGGAGTTATCTGCTCAAGAAAATCAATCTTTTGATTAAATTGGGCCATGCCTTTAAAACAAAATCCCGTAAAAAAACTATACTACCCGATTGGCGATGTTGCTAAGATGTTTGGTGTGAACAATTCCTTGATTCGCTTTTGGGAAAAGCAGTTCGACATTATAAAACCCAAGAAAAATAAAAAGGGTAATCGGTATTTCACACCTAAAGACATTGAGAATTTTAAAATCATCTTTCATCTAGTAAAAGAAAGAGGTTTCACCCTTGATGGGGCCAAAAAGAAGTTACGAGAGAATAAGGATGGTACTATAAAAAATGTCGAAATTGTAAGTCAACTACAGGATATCAGAGCCCAATTAGTAGCTATCAGAGAGCTCTTATAAATTACGATCGTTTTTCCTCTACATGGTATTTCGAAAGCTTTGCCACCAAAGACATTCCCAGCTTCTCAACTCTTAAAATCACCTCGTTTTCAGTTTGATACTCCACGATACCTTCACAGTCTTTTAGGGCTCCATCTTTAACGCGCAATTGAGTTCCCTCCTCAAAAGATAGGATTTCAACACCTTGATATTCTCCCAAAAACTTTTTGATTATCTCTATTTCTACATCACGAACTATCGCGGGCTTTCCTAGCCAATATAAAAACCGCACTACCCCGGCCGTTTGGAGTATAGTCAGATCGACATCATATGAACTAGGGTCATTGATAAATATATAAGAACGAAAAACAGGTTCTTCCACCCATTTTTTTCGGTCGGACCATTGTTTCAAAGTCTTTTGACAAGGGAAATAGCAGTCAATTCCTTGAGTCGTTAAACGCTCAAATACTTTCTTTTCATTTCGTGGTTTTGTATAAATTACCCTCCAAGCCATAATTCAGCTATTATTCATCTTCGGTATTATATCCGTAGCCATAGCCATAGCCGTAGCCATAGCCGTAGCCATAGCCATAGCCATAGCCGTAGCCATATCCGTAGGCATCTTCAATTTTGAAGCCGTTTAAGACCATGCTAACGTTTTTAATCTTATTGGTTTTGTATTGATCATTAATCAACTTTAACATATTCTGGTTAGTAATCCCTTGGCGCGTAACATAGACCAAAGTATCTACATGAGGCACAACCAACTGAGCATCGGCAACCATACCAATAGGGGCCGTATCTATTATAATTCGATCGTACTTCGTTTTAAGCGATTTTATAAGTACACCAAAGACTTCCGACTCAATTAACTCTGCAGGGTTAGGTGGTACGGGGCCAGAGAGAATTATATCTAGATTTTTCACACTAGATATTTGAATGACTTCCTTTTCAGATGCTTGTCCAATCAGATAATTAGTTAATCCCTTTTTATGTTTTAATTCAAAATCCTTCTCAGAAATTTTAGGCTTTCTCAAATCACAACCAAGTAAGAGTGTTTTCTTACCCGACATGGCATACATAGAAGCCAAATTGGTAGAAAGGAAGGTCTTACCCTCGCCAGAAACCGATGAGGTTAATGCCATAGTATGTTGCCCATTACTATTGGGAACCATAAAATTCAGATTGGTACGAACCGCTCGAATTGATTCAGCAATATTAGATTTTGGCTTTTGTACAACTGGCAAATTGTGATCTAAAGTATTAAAGGCAATAGTTCCCAATAAAGGAATTGAGGTTAGCTTTTCGAGATCTTCAATAGTAGTAATACTGGTCTTGAAGAAATCGCGCAATAAAACATAAACTACCGGTATCATTAATCCCAAGATTAAGGCAATGGTATAGTTTAAGGATTTCTTTGGACTAATTGGTCCGTCTCCAAAATCGCGAGCAGGATTAATCACTTTGTGATCAGCTTTGTTAGCAGCTTTAGTAATACCAGCTTCCGCTCTTTTCTCTAACAGGAAAGTGAACATCTTATTATGTATACCAAATTTCCTTTCGATGGTAAGCATTTGGCGCTCTGTAGATGGAAGCATTGCAAATCGTTGCTCCATAGTCTCAATACGAGAGTCCAAATCAGCTAACTGCATATCTGTAGCAGAAATTAGATTGCTCACATTCTCAAGCAGGGCTTTACGGGTTTGCTCAATTTGAATTTGCAATTGTGTAAGCACAGGGTTTTGAGACTCCATCGAATAGTCGAGTTTGGAACGCTCAAGATTAAACTCTTGAAGGATGCTTATCAGACTCAAAAGAACAGGATCTTGAATACCAACAACCGAAGGTGCTACTATAGAATTAATATTGTTTTCCTTAAGATACCTGAAGATGTCCTTGTAATATTTTAGTTGAAGATTTGTTATAGAACGTTGATTATCGAGATCCATAAATCTCTTGGCCGCCTGTTGCGCCTCAAAACTAATATCCATTACACCATTTTCTGATCGAAACGTTTCTAGCTCTATCTCCGAAATACTCAAGGTATCCCCAATATGCTTCAATTGCTCCTCAATAAAAGAAATAGTACGATCGGCAATTTCATTTTTATCAGAAAGACTCTCCTTGATATAGTTTTCAGATAATTTATTTAAGAACTCTACAATCTTCCCTTTATGTGTACCCTCCATAGATATCTCCAATACAGAGGCATCTTTAACAGGGCTGTAAATCAAAGATTTATTGTAGGCAATAATCATCGATTGGTAATCAGAGAAGCTAATCTTAAAGGTAGTTCTGTTTTCGGAATTATAGTGTTCGGACTCCTTTTTTATAAGCTTAAACTTATAGTTTTCACTTAATATCCACTCACCAAATTTAGCAGTCTGGTTCAGGTTTTCCTGAGAAATAAAACTGTCTCGGTTTGCACTTTCATAATTATAAGTAGCATTGACCTCATCGAAATCAGCACTTATATTAAAGCTATTCTCAGAAAGCCAATTTATTTCAAAAGCAACACCAATCGTCTGATTGTGGCTTTTATCAAACTCTATATAAAAAGGTCCGTCGTGATAAATATCTACTACTCTAATTCTACCTGTTCCGAAATAATTTACCTCAAGGCCTAAGTCCTTTACAACACTTTCTGTAAGCCCTTTAGACTTGATGATTTCCATCTCATTAAAATAAGCTTCTCTGGCATTGGACATTCCAAATCCAGTCATCATGCCTTCTAACTCCGAAGCTCCGGACTTCCCTGTAGAGATTAATACAGAAGTAGACATTTTATAAATTGGATCGCTGTATCGATTGGCTAAAAAAGCAATAGCTATGGCTATAGGAATCGTTAAAGCAAAAAGCTTCCAATTGGCCAAAAACTTATATAAGAGCTCTCGGATATCAATCGTTTCTTCGTCTAAAAAAGCTTGGTATTCTCTATTTTCCTTAGTCCCCATACTAGTTGTTGAAGAAATTAATTATTAAAAATGTTGATGAGAGGGTTGCTAAGAGCGTTTGGAATGTCTGCCACCCCGTTTGACCTATACCCCATGTTTTTGCCTTATGTGGCTGCACATAAAGAACATCATTTGGCTGTAATAGATAATAGGGGGATGCTAAGAGCTGATCGGTGGTAAGATCAATATAGTGAACTGTTACAGCGTCATTCTCGTGCCTTAACAATTTTATATTGCATCTATTAGCAATATCTGTCAAGTCACCACAAATCGATAAAGCGTCAAAAATACTGACCTCATTCTGATAGAATGTATATTTTCCAGGATTTCTCACTTCTCCCAAAACATTTATTTTAATTCCAGCAGTTTTCACATCCACAAGAGCATCCTTAAAATAGATATTCACCTTTTCTTGAACCAATTCCTTAACTTCATCTAAAGTCTTCCCTAAGACGGCAAACTTACCTACTACAGGCAATACTATATAGCCATTAGAATCGACAGAGTATCCCTTTAAGTAAAACATCATATCACCAGCACCTCCATTAAAAGCTTGTTGCGAACCCGAAGAAATCCACGACTCATCGCTTAATGTTTTCACATCTATATAAAGAATATCTTGTTGTGATATACGATACTCATAATTTTGAATTTTATAAACAGTGGATGTGTGATTTTCATCCAATTGTAAATAAACTCGCTTTTTCATCGACACACAAGAAGAGAGTAAAAAAGAACTTATAACTATAAGGGATAGCTTTTTCAGCATAGGGATATTTATTTATAATTTACTAAACTTAAGGAAAATTAACTAATAATAAATTGCACACATTATAATCAAGTCAAAAATAGGATTATTTTTGACTTTATAAAACTTTATAGTCAAAGTTAAATTAGAAAAGATAAAGCATTGAAAGGGAAAAAAATACTCGTTACTGGAGGAGCAGGATACATAGGTTCGCACACTGTGCTTGCCCTAAAAAATGCTGGATTCCGACCTATTATAGTGGATAATTTTTCAAATTCTGAAAAATGGATTCTTAAGCAATTAGAAGAACTACTAAAAGAATCAGTAATATATCACGAAATTGATTGTTGCGATAAAGATAGTTTCAGAGCTCTTTTCGAAAAAGAAAAAAATATTGAAGGTGTAATTCACTTTGCTGCTTTTAAGGCTGTGGGGGAATCGGTGCAGAATCCATCAAAATACTATCAAAACAATATTGGCTCCCTTTCATCCCTCATCGACTTAATGCAGGAATTTAAAGTACCTAATCTTGTTTTCTCTTCTTCGTGTACGGTATATGGAGAGGCCGATAGCCTTCCAGTCACAGAAGAGCATCCTATCAAGAAGGCAAGTTCGCCTTATGGCTATACGAAACAAGTTTGCGAGCAGTTAATTCAAGATAATCTAAAAGCAAATAATCTTGAACAGGTAATTATCTTACGGTACTTTAACCCAATTGGGGCACATCCTTCTGGATTAATTGGAGAATTACCTTTAGGGATTCCAAACAATTTAGTGCCATTCATTACACAAACAGCTGCAGGTATTAGAAGTCAATTAAGTGTATTTGGAAATGATTATAAGACATCTGACGGCACTTGTGTTAGAGATTATATTCACGTAATGGATCTTGCTCAAGCGCATGTGAAATCGCTGGAATTGATGATGCAAAAAAAGGAGTCTTATATATTTAACATAGGATCAGGAGCAGGGACTTCTGTATTAGAAGCCATTCGTGCTTTTGAAAAAGTAACTAAGCTAAAGTTGAATTATAGGATTGCAGAAAAGCGCGAGGGTGATATCGAAAAAATATATGCTTCGACCTCTTTTGCAGAAGACAAATTAACTTGGAAGACCCAATACTCTATTGAAGATGCGATGAGAGATGCCTGGAAATGGCAGGAGTTTCTGAAAAATAAGTCATAAAAAAAGCGCCCCTTAGGACGCTTTTTTTTATTGTAATTTAAAGTTAATTGGGACCGTAAAACTACAGGGCACCGCTTTCCCTCTTTGCTTAGCAGGTTGTAATTTAGGCATTGAGTTCACCAAACGAAGTGCTTCTGCCTTCAAATGTTTATCCTCCCCTCTTACAATCTGAGCATTCTTAATGTTTCCGCTCTTATCGATAACGAACTGAACGAAAATCTTTTCAGAAATCCCCATCTCTTTAGCAATTTGAGGATATTTAAAGTTTTTACTAATGTGCGTCATAATTCCTTTTTGGAAACACATATAGCGCTCTTCTTTAGAAACATCCTCACAACCAGGGAAAATCGGTTTATCCTCAACTACAGCAAAGTTGAAAATCTCATCCTCTTCCTCTTCCTCTTCAATTTCAATGATTTCTTCCTCATCAGATTCTGTCTCTTCAATCTCGAGCTCAACCTCAATCTCCACATCATCTTCCACAATCTGAATTATTTCTGGTGGTGGTGGTGGTGGTGGTGGTGGCTTAATTTCTCTTTGAGTAACAGGAATAATTTCTTCTTCAAGATCAGTCAACTGCATAGTTCCCAAATCGGATGCTGATTTCTCATAGCTTTTCCATTCGAAAGCCAGCAATGATGCCGAGATAGCAAAGACCAATCCTATCTGAAGGAAAAGTCCTCTTTTGTGCTCTAAATCAGCTTCTGGATTTTTTTTGGCTTGCATACTTCTTTATTTACTGGGCTAAAATTAAACAATTAAAACGGTTTATAAAGCCCCATTCTTTTTAAGTTTCTCTGCAAATATTAGGGCAATAAGCATTCCTGAAATATTTGCAATAATATCTAGCCATTCACCAGATCTACTTTCAGTTAAATACACTTGAATAAGCTCAACTAATATACCTGCTGAAAAGCCAATAAAAAGAACGGCTCTCCATCTTGAAACGAGCGTATTCGGCTTTTTATTTTGTTGATCGACTGCTAGAAATAATAAAAAGGCAAAAATGCCATAGAAAACGGCATGTATTAGTTTATCGGAAACCTGTATATCGGGAATGTTATTTGAAGGACTTAAGCTCCCAATCAAAATAAGCAAGAACCAAAGGCTTGCGGGGATATACGTTTTCCAAATGTGCTTATTAAGCACCAACTAAGTCTTTATATTCATCGGCAGAAAGAAGTCCCTCAAGTTCTGAAGCATCAGAATAAGCAACTTTAATCATCCACCCAGCACCGTAAGGATCGTTGTTCACCACTTCTGGAGCATCTTCAAGCTCTTCATTGAACTCAGTAACCTCACCAGAAATAGGCATAAACAAATCCGAAACGGTCTTAACGGCCTCAACAGATCCGAAAACCTCTTCAGAATCTAAAGTATCACCCTCAGTATCTACATCAACATATACGATATCGCCCAATTCTTTTTGCGCAAAATCAGTAACTCCAATAACAACTTGGTCACCTTCAACACGAATCCATTCGTGATCTTTGGTATACTTTAACTCTTCAGGTATGTTCATGTCAAAATTTTTGTCAAAAGTAGCAAAATTGATAATCGTAAAGAAAAAGAATCACTAATTTATTCGTAACCCAAAAGACTTAATATTTTTTTGGAAGCAACAATGAAGTAAGGGTTCAATAAATTCTGCTTATTGTACTCCAAAGGCTTCTTCGTTTCGATGTTCAGCACCTCAATACCTAGCTCTTGACAAATGGCATGAGCTGCGGCTGAATCCCATTCCATAGTTGGGGCAAAGCGCGGATATATTTCTGCTGCACCTTCGGCCAAAGCAAGAAATTTCAATGAGCTTCCCATCGATACAATTTCCGGATTTATCAATCGATTTAAAAAATCTTCCGTTTCGGCATTTAAATGAGAACGCGAGGCAACAACTCTTGAACTAATTAAACTATGATTCGTTGAAGGTAATAGTGTTTCTGTATGAGAGCTCAGTGTTTTAAAAGCCCCAGAACCTTGAAGAGCAAAAAACAACTCATCTTTTACTGGAGTATAAACGACGCCCATAATAGGATTACCGTCTTTTATCAGAGCAATGTTAACCGTAAACTCACCATTTCGTTTGATAAATTCTTTAGTACCATCTAATGGGTCCACCATCCAGAAATAATTCCACTTGGAGCGTTCTTCGTAAGAAATTTCGGCACCCTCCTCACTTAACACGGGAAGGTTAGTAGATGCTAATTTTTCAACTATGATGTTGTGAGCAGCAGTGTCGGCTTTTGTTAAAGGGCTTTCATCTTTTTTATGCTCTATGCCAAAGTCTGCCCCATTGTATATTTCGAGTATTGCTTCTCCAGCCTTTTTAGCCGCTTCTTTAGCGATCTCCATAAAACCGGGCAACTTCAATTCCATATTATTTATCATCCTAAATTCTCTAAATATTTTATCACTTTATTAATAGAATCCTCAATTGATTCTTCATCACTATGGATGTGTATTTCAGGGTTTTTTGGAGCTTCAAAAGGAGATGAAATCCCAGTAAAATCTAAGATCTCACCCATGCGAGCTTTAGCATAAAGACCTTTCACGTCTCTTTGCTCACAAACTTCCAATGGGCAATCCACAAAAACTTCCACAAAATCGCCCTCTTTGAACAGAGAGCGCACAAAATCGCGATCTTCTTGGAGTGGCGACACAAATGCCGAAAGAACCACTAATCCTGAGTCAACAAAAAGTTTTGAGACTTCACCGATTCGTCGGATATTCTCTTTTCTATCTTCTAAAGAAAATGCTAAATCTTTATTCAAACCCATTCTGATATTGTCGCCGTCTAACAGATAAGTATGCCAATCTTTTTTAAACAATTCCTCTTCGAGCTTTCCAGCTAGTGTAGATTTTCCGGAACCCGACAAACCCGTAAACCAAATCACCTTTGAAGAATGCCCCTTTGCTTGACGTCTTTCTTCAACAGTAATCTTATGAATATGTGGAATGATATTTTTATTGGACATCACTTTGTGTATGTGATTTTCGAGACTTTGGATTTAGACCGAAATTACTGCTGTACCAAGCTCTTTCGTGGAAATAATATAGAAGCATTTTTATGGCAGCTTCAGACAAAGCCACCCAAGTTGCTTTTTCGGTGGCATTAGGATCATCACTAAAAAACCATCGTGCGATTAAAAATGTAGTTACTGAAGCAATTACTCTCCAAGTAAGGGTTTTGGCGATATGTCTTCTTTTAGAATCTTGCATCTTAAATAATCATTCCTGAAGCCACAGTATTATTCGTTGCCTCATCAATTAATATAATAGATCCCGTTATGCGATTTTTCGAATAGGAATCCACAAAAATAGGTTTCGATAATCGCAATTTAACGCGTGCTATATCATTCATCTTGATTTCTAAATCCTCTTCGTTTCTGTGAAGTGTATTGATATCAACTTTATAGCGAACTTCTTTAACCAAAGCTCTTACCTCGTTAGATGTATGACGCAAAATGTATTTCCCACTAGGCGATAAGGGTGCATTACCCAGCCAACACAACATCAATTCAATTTCTTGAGTAGTTGTAGGCTGATTGTTCGGTCGTGCTATCATATCCCCACGAGAAACATCGATGTCATCTTGAAGGGTAATCGATACTGACATAGGGGCAAAAGCTTCTTGTATCTCTCCATCGAGAGTATCGATACTTTTAATCTTCGATTGAAATCCCGAAGGAAGAACGACCACATCATCACCAGGTTTGAATACACCCCCAGCGATTCTTCCTGCATAACCACGATAGTCGTGGAATTCATCAGAATGCGGGCGAATAACATACTGAACAGGCATTCTACAATCGATATGATTGTGGTCGCTGGCAATATGCACAGTTTCCAAAAGGTTTAATAAAGTAGAACCTTGATACCAATTCATTTTCTCTGAACGGTTAACCACATTATCGCCGTGAAGTGCAGAAATTGGCACAAAGTGAATATCCTGCACATCTAATTTAGATGCAAAAGCTCTGTATTGATCAACGATCTTATCATAAGCTTCTTGATCATAATCCACCAAATCCATTTTATTCACACAAACAATTAGATGTGGAATTCTCAATAGTGAAGCAATAAAAGAATGGCGACAAGTTTGCTCAACAACACCTTTTCTAGCGTCAATTAAAACCAAGGCAAGATTAGCCGTACTTGCACCCGTAACCATATTTCGGGTATACTGAATGTGTCCAGGGGTGTCGGCAATGATAAACTTACGTTTGGGCGTTGCAAAATATCTATAAGCAACATCAATAGTAATTCCCTGCTCGCGTTCCGAACGTAAACCATCTGTTAATAATGACAAGTCGATATGATCAAGACCTTTGCGTTTACTCGCCTGCTCAACCATTGCTAGTTGATCTTCAAAAATCGTTTTCGAATCGTATAGTAAGCGTCCTATTAAGGTGCTTTTTCCATCATCAACACTTCCGGCTGTAGTAAAACGAAGAAGGTCTGTTGTTTTATTCGTGTTTTCCATTAGAAGTATCCTTGTGTTTTGCGGTCTTCCATTGCTGCTTCGCCACGTTTATCATCTGCTCTATTTCCTCGCTCAGTTTGTCTAGCCACCGAAACTTCCTCAACAATTTTCGCTAATGAATCTGCTTCGGACTCTAGCCCACCGGTAATAGTAATATCACCAAGTGTTCTAAAACGAATCAATTTATTTACCACTTGCTCACCTTCTCTCAAGGTTAAGAATTCCGATTCTGGCAAATAAGTACCATCACGAAAGACTACATTTCTTTGGTGAGCAAAATATAAGGAAGGAATCTGAATGTTCTCCATTAAGATATATTGCCAAATGTCCATTTCTGTCCAATTGGAAATTGGGAACACTCTAAAGTGCTCTCCCTGATTGTATTTTCCATTAAATAAATTCCAAAGCTCGGGTCTTTGATTTTTTGGATCCCACTGTCCGAAATCATCTCTATGCGAGAAAAAACGCTCTTTAGCACGAGCTTTCTCTTCATCTCTTCGGGCACCGCCCAAACAAGCATCAAAAGCATGCTTCTCAATGGTATCTATTAAGGTGACTGTTTGCAGAGCATTGCGACTTGCATTTTTACCAGTCTCTTCTTTTACTCTTCCTGTATCTATGGATTCTTGTACTGAACCAACTATCAGGTTAGCACTCAATTCTTCCACCAAAGCATCTCTAAAAGCAATTGCTTCAGGGAAATTGTGACCAGTATCGATATGCACTAAAGGGAAAGGGAATTTGGCAGGATAGAAAGCCTTACGCGCCAAGTGTGTTATCACGATAGAGTCTTTACCTCCAGAAAATAATAAAGCAGGACGATCAAACTGCGCCGCAGTTTCTCGTAGCACATAAATGGCTTCCGACTCTAATTCTCTGAGGTGGTCTAGATTATAATTCATATTCTCAATTCAATTTCCAAGTTCAACGCTAAGCCTCTAGCTTAATTGAAGGCCTAAATATAAAAATATGCATGCATATAAACTGCTAATAAATGGCATAATTTATGACTAGAGATTCATTATCTTTGAAATAACGAAAACAAACAAACCATGAAAAGACTCATTTTAAATATATCCCTCTCCTTAATCTGTTTATGCGCTTATGCTCAGGAAAAAACTTCACCGTTTCCAAGTGTAGACATCAAGTCTGTTGAGGGTAGAATTGTAAATACAGATCAGTTTGAAAACGATGGCAAACCAATTGTTGTTAGCTTTTGGGCTACTTGGTGTAAGCCATGTGCTAAAGAATTAGATGCCATCACTGAAGTATATGACGATTGGCAAGATGAAACAGGCGTAAAAGTAATTGCCATTTCTATTGACGACTCTAGAAATTCGGCCAAAGTTTCTCCATATGCAAATGGTAAAGACTGGCCTTTTGAAATTTATTTAGATCCGAATGGCGATTTAAAAAGAGCTTTGAATGTAAATGCCATTCCTCACACCTTCTTACTAAATGCTAACAAAGAAATTGTTTGGCAGCACACTTCATATTTTGACGGTGATGAAGAAGAACTGTTCGAAGAAATTCTAAAACTATAATTTCATAATCCCTTTTATGAAGAAAATATTACTCTCGCTCCTGTTTTGCACAGGTGCTACCTATGCACAAAGCATTCAAAATGGCTCCCTTCACGGGAACTTCCAAAGTAATTCTCAAGTATACTACGAAGATGCTAATATGGGGATTGCAGCTGACGACTTACCAGACGAAAGCTTCCTAACCAACAGCTTTGCAAACCTCATATATACCGCAGATAATTTTAGCGCGGGAATTAGATATGAGGCTTATCAAAATGCCTTGTTGGGATTCGATAAAAGATATAACGGTGAGGGAATCACCTATCGTTTTGTTCAATTCAAAAAAGATGGATTAGATGTTACCGTGGGTGATTTCTATGAGCAGTTTGGTAGTGGAATGATTCTTCGAGCTTACGAAGAAAGAAACCTTGGTTATGATAATGCCTTTGAAGGTGTTCGATTAAAATACAGCCCCGTAAAAGGAATTTATTTAAAATCGCTTGTCGGTAAACAACGTCTCTACTTTGATAAAGCCGAAGGAATTGTCCGTGGTATTGATGGTGAATTCTCAATAAATGAAATCTTTGAGAATATGACTGACTCAAAAACTCAAATCTATATTGGAGCTAGTTTTGTAAGCAAATTCCAAAAAGATTTAGACCCTATTTACAACCTACCAGAAAATGTGGGCTCATGGGCTAGTAGATTATCAGTAAATCATGGGAAATGGAATTTTGGAGCAGAATATGTTCACAAATACAACGACCCCTCAGCTACAAACAACTTCATATTTAAAGAAGGGCAAGCTTTATTAGTTAATGCTAGTTACTCTCGTAGAGGCTTAGGATTCTCATTAGCTGCTAAGCGCATCGATAATATGAGTTCCAATTCCGACAGGAATTTGAAAGGACAAGAAGTAAGCGTTAATTATTTACCTGCATTAACCAAACAACACGCATACACTTTGGCGACCATTTATCCTTATGGAACTATTGCCAATGGCGAAATGGGCCTCCAAGCTGAATTGAATTATAAAGTAAAGAAAGGCAGCAAGCTGGGAGGTAAATATGGAATGGGCTTATTGGTTAATTTCTCAAACGTGTATGGTATTAACAAGGAGCAAATTGATGAAAACACCCCTATTGACGCTACAGGAACCTTAGGATACAATTCCGATTTCTTTAAAGTAGGAGATGAAAAATACTTCCAGGAGTTTAGTATAGAACTATCGAGAAAAATCAATCGAAAACTAAAATTGATTGGTACTTACATCAATACACACTATAACAGTGAGCGCATTGTAGGCTACGAATACCACGGAATGATTAAAGCCAATATTTTGATTTTTGAAACTCAATACAAAATCAAGTCTAAACATTCTATCCGCACAGAAATTCAACACTTGAGCACCAAAGAACACGAAGGAAATTGGGCTATGGGATTAGTTGAATACACCATTTCTCCACACTATTTCTTTGCAATACAGAACCTATACAATTACGGAAATAAAACCAATAAGGTGCACTACCCAAATGTATCTGCAGGATATACAAAAGGAACAACGCGTTTTGCTCTTGGATATGGGAAGCAAAGACAAGGAATCTTTTGCGTAGGTGGAGTTTGTCGTGAGGTGCCTAAATCAAATGGTATCTCTTTAAGTATAACTACAAGTTTCTAAAACATGAAAAGTTTAAAGTATTTATTCGCATTATTAAGCATCATCGGAATTTCTTTGCAGTCCTGTGATGTGGTTGAAGGTCCTTTTGTAGTTGTTCAAGAAGTATGCGACCCCTGTGAATCATCTATTTTTCCTGCTCCAGAAACTCAGGTTAAAAAAATACTCCTCGAAGATTATACAGGCCACAAATGTGGGAATTGTCCTAGAGCAGCAGAAAAAGCAGATGAATTAAAAGAAATTTATGGCGACCAATTAGTAGTACTAGCTGTACACGCTGGATTTTTTGCAACACCATTTGAAGGTGATTTCGAAACAGATTACCGAACCGAGACAGGAACTGAGTGGGATGGTCATTTTGGAAATAGTAATGCTGGGAATCCTAATGGGATGGTAAACAGAAAAGGATATCCTGAAGGAGCTCATATCTTACAACATTCTCAATGGGCTCAAAAAATTGAAGAGCAAATCAACGGGACTAAATGCGCAGGAATTCAAATTATGGCTTATTATAACGAAGCTGCTAATTTAATTTGCGTAGACACACAAACTGAAATATTATGCCCACTAGAAGGGGGTTTACAGATGAATATAGTTCTTACTGAGAGTGGAATAATTGATTACCAAACAGATTACGATGCAGACCCGCAAGTAATAGAAGACTACGAACATAATCATGTGATGAGAAAAAGCCTTACTGGCTCTTGGGGGCAATCCTTAGGACAAGAATCATACATTACTGGTGATTTGGTTCTCAATCGCACATGTACACAAGTAGATCCAGAATGGGATCTTAGCAATATGTCTGTGATTGCCTTCGTGAGTAACTCCGACACCTACGAAGTATTACAAGCAGAAGAAATTTCGTTATTAGACTAAGATGAGAATAGTTCTATTCTTATTATTTGCATTGAATATATCCTGGGCTACGGCGCAGGATTTTCGTGCAGGACTATTGGGAGGTATGACTACAAGCCAAATATCTGGAGATAATTTAGAGGGCTACGATAAGTTAGGTTTTAGAATCGGAGCTTATGTTTCGCGAAGCATAAAAGAAAGGGTCGATGTGAAAATGGAGATTCAATATATCCAGAAGGGATCTAAACGACATGTAGACAAATACAATGGCCAGCGCTATATGTTCAATTTACACTATCTAGAAATTCCAATATCGATAGCATGGAAGTACAATCAGGACATCTCTATTGAAACTGGGCTTTCATCCTCCTACCTAATGGCGTATAGCGAACAAAATGAACTCGGAAATCTACCTAAAAATGATCCGAAATCTGTTGGATTAGACTTTTTAGTAGGTGCTAATTACCAATTGAAACCTCAAATAATTCTTAACCTGCGCTATTCTCAGTCGGTGATCCCAGTACGTAAACATTCTTCGGAAGGGCAACTCGGTTTGAATAATGGGCAGCAATCCAGTTTACTTTCTTTAGCTTTGTATTATCAATTTAACTGATAATGAAAAAAAAGCTCATTGTTGCCATTACTGGCGCTAGCGGTTCTATTTACGCAAAGGTATTACTCGACAAACTCGTACTACTACAAGATCAAGTTGAAAAAGTGGGTGTAGTTATGTCTGCCAATGCCAAAGAAGTTTGGCGTTTTGAATTGGGTAACGACTCCTATAATAATTACCCATTCGACTTTTACGAGAAAGACGATTTTATGGCTCCTTTTGCTTCGGGTTCGGCGCAATATCGAACAATGATTGTTGCACCCTGTTCAATGGGGACACTCGGAAGAATAGCTACTGGAATCTCAAATGACCTTATCAGCCGTTCGGCAGATGTGATTTTAAAAGAGCGCAGAAAACTCATTTTACTTACTAGAGACACTCCTTTAAACCTCATTCATATTAATAATATGAAAACGGTAACGGAGGCTGGTGGCGTAATTATGCCTGCTTCTCCATCCTTTTATAGTCTACCAAAAACCTTTGAAGAACTAGCCGCAACTGTTATCGATAGAACCCTTGACCAATCTGGTTTCCAGATAGATAGCTACCGATGGCAGTCCTAGATGTTGATATCTTTTCAACAAATTGAAGCCTCTAAATAATAAACATAGAGCTTTAATCGTTACATTTAAACTATAATTAAAAATTTATTTATGCTTGAATTTAGTAAGAGTGTATTACAAAAAGTAAGTTTCGATCATTTATTATTTAAGAAAGAGTTAATGAAATCAATTCAATGGATTAAGCAAACCGAAGCAGAAAGTCTTAAAGAATGGTGCTTGGAGATGTATGGCAATCAATATGCAGAAATCATCCACAAAGCATTTGAAACAATAATTTAAAAAAAAGCCCTCAATTAATTGAGGGCTTTTTTTATGCGTAAAATATAAGAATGATAACAATTCACTGATTAAAACAAATTCATGCTATTATCCTGATAAGGACGCTTCAAATGTTTATAGGCTTTTTCAGTGGCCATCCTTCCTCTTTGAGTACGCATCAAATATCCTTCTTGAATTAAATACGGTTCGTAAACCTCCTCGAGAGTTGCGGCATTTTCACTTACAGCTGTTGCTACAGTACCAACCCCAACAGGACCACCTTTAAACTTGTCAATAATAGTTTCGAGGATCATGATATCCATCTCATCTAAGCCCTTCTTGTCAACTCTAAGCGCATTTAAGGCCACTTCTGAGATACTCATATCTATTTCGCCAGTACCTTTAATTTGGGCGAAATCACGAACCCTTCTCAATAATGCGTTTGCAATACGGGGAGTCCCTCTACTTCTACTGGCAATCTCTCCGGCAGCCTGAAAATCTATTGGAACATTCAATATACCTGCAGAGCGATCAACAATACCAGTTAGCAACTTGGCATCGTAATATTCTAATCGAGAATTAATTCCAAAACGTGCTCTCAATGGAGCCGTTAATAATCCAGAACGAGTAGTAGCACCAATAAGGGTAAACGGATTCAAATTAATTTGGACTGAACGAGCATTAGGGCCCGATTCAATCATAATATCAATCTTAAAATCTTCCATAGCCGAATAAAGATATTCTTCAACTACGGGTGATAGTCTGTGTATCTCATCAATAAAGAGTACATCACGATCTTCAAGATTGGTCAACAAACCAGCGAGATCTCCAGGCTTATCTAAAACTGGCCCCGAAGTAACTTTCATATCAACACCCAACTCATTGGCAATAATACCCGCGAGGGTAGTTTTACCAAGCCCTGGAGGCCCATGAAGTAATACATGATCTAAGGCATCACCTCTTTGATTGGAAGCTTGTACAAAGATTTTGAGATTCTCTACAACCTTAGCTTGACCCGAAAAGTCATCGAAGGCGGCAGGTCTCAATTTGATTTCGAATTCATTTTCTTCTGAATCGATATGTTCCGAAGAAGAGTCTAAATATTCATTCATTTAGCGAATTTAAAGAAAACAATGACTAATTTTTAATGATGAATGAATAATTGTTAGAACGGAAGATTTTGGGATATAAATTTTGTCCCAATACCTCTCGGAATGCAAATTTAAAATTGTCATCCTGAGCTTGTCGAAGGGCGATAATTTGAAGGGAACTGATGCCAATTAACAATCCTAAATACATAGCTAACAAGTCTTCGACAAAAGCTCAGACTGACAGGCAGTTATAGACGTTAGACCGAAAATTAAAAATGTATACTGAAAATTGCAAACTGAGAATTGAAAATTGTGAACTATAACTTCTTTACCTTCTTAAATTTTTAACTCAAAAAAAAACGCTCCCGAATAGTCGGGAGCGTTTTTTTATATTTTATCTAAAAGAGATCTAGTGATCTTCTTCACCTTCTTTTAAAGGAACGTTTTGCATAACGAAATCCTCATCGTATCCAGGCTTACTATAATCGTAAGGCCAACGGTGAACTTCAGGAATTTCTCCTGGCCAGTTACCGTGAATACGCTCTACAGGTGTAGTCCACTCTAGTGTATTTGCTTTCCAAGGATTTTGTTCGGCTTTATCGCCTCTGAAAATACTTACTACAAAGTTGTATAAGAATAGAAGCTGAGCAGCAGCACCAATAATGGCACAGAATGTAATAATCACATTGATATCAGCTAAATCGTCGAACATAGGGAATGCAGTGTTACTATAGTAACGACGTGGCAAACCAGCCAATCCTAGATAGTGCATTGGGAAGAATGTACCGTAAGCACCTACAATAGTGATCCAGAAGTGAGCATAACCCAATTTCTTGTTCATCATTCTACCATACATCTTAGGGAACCAATGATACACCCCGGCAAACATTCCGAAGATAGCAGAAAGACCCATTACAATGTGGAAGTGCCCAACTACAAAGTAAGTATCGTGTACATTAATATCAAGTGCATTATCACCAAGAATAATTCCTGTTAAACCACCAGTAAGGAATGTTGATACCAAACCAATAGAGAATAACATCGCAGGAGTAAAACGCAAATTACCTTTCCACAAAGTGGTGATATAGTTAAATGCTTTTACTGCCGAAGGAATAGCAATCAATAGGGTTGTAAATGTAAATACAGAACCTAAGAATGGACTCATTCCTGTTACGAACATATGGTGTGCCCATACGATAAACGATAGGAATGCGATACCTAAGATTGAACCCACCATAGCTCTGTAACCAAAGATTGGCTTTCGAGAGTTCGTAGAAATAATCTCAGAAGTAATACCTAATGCAGGTAAGATTACAATGTATACTTCAGGGTGTCCTAAGAACCAGAATAGGTGCTCAAAAAGAATAGGGCTACCACCCACATTACTCAATACCTCACCTTGAATCATAATATCAGACAAGTAGAAACTTGTACCGAAACCACGGTCGAAGATTAATAACAATACTGCAGAAATCAATACTGGGAATGAAAGTACCCCTAGAATAGCAGTAACAAAGAATGCCCACATTGTTAAAGGCAGACGAGTCATCGTAAGACCTTTAGTTCTCAAGTTAAGGATAGTAACTATATAGTTCAAACCACCTAAAAGAGAAGAAACAACGAATAAAGTCATTGAAACCAACCAAAGTGTCATCCCTAAACCTGAACCAGGAATAGCTTGTGGCAAGGCGCTTAATGGAGGGTAAATTGTCCAACCAGCAGATGCAGGTCCCGTTTCAACTCCTAAAGAAATCAACATGATAACTGAAGAGATAAAGAAGAACCAGTACGATAATGCATTGATAAAGCCAGAAGCCATATCGCGAGCACCAATCTGCAATGGAATTAATAAATTCGAAAAAGTACCACTCAAACCTGCAGTCAATACAAAGAATACCATTAAGGTACCGTGAATTGTAACTAAGGCTAAGTACATGTTTGGATCCATAACACCACCTTCAGCCCAATCGCCCAAAAATAATTCGAACATTGGATTAGGTTGCCCAGGATAAGCAATCTGAATTCTAAAAAGAACCGACATGATCATACCAACGACTCCCATAATAATCCCTGTAATAAGGAATTGCTTGGCAATCATTTTATGATCCATACTGAAAACGTACTTTGAAAAGAAATTCTCCTCGTGGTGGCCGTGTTCTGACATAATGCTTAATTTATAGTGTTAAAGCTAAATTCTAATTGTTGTTTGAAGCAAGTACGGTAGCTTGACTGGCCAACCATTTCTCGTAATCTTCTTCCGACTCTACGATTACTGTCATTTGCATATTGAAGTGCGCTGCACCACAAATCTTGTTACATAACAATACATATTCGAAGTTTTCGTTTCCAGTTTCCTCACGCATCTCTTCGGTAGTTAAAATAGGCTTAAATACGAAGTCCGTGTTCATTCCAGGTACACAATTCATTTGTGCACGGAAATGTGGGAAGTACGCCGAGTGAATAACATCTTGGGAACGGAATTTTAAATGTGCTTGTCTGTTTACTGGCAAGTGAAGTTCTTTCACTACAACATCATCCTCCGCAGCATCTAATCTATCTTGAGCAGTACGAGTAACTATAGATGTGAAGGTTTTTTGTTTTGCTAGCATCTTGTGCAAACGCTCTTCCATCTTAGCACGCTTCATAGCGTTCTCTTCCGCTTCAATCTTGGCGATCGTCTTTTCGATGTTAACTTGTAAACCTGCATTTTGTGTTAACAAAGCAGATTCAGCAATTACACCTACAGAATTTAAACCACCAACAAAGCGAACATTGGCAGCTCCTAACTGACCATCTTCACCTGCATAACGTGCAGTCCAGTCGAATTGTTTAGCGTAAAGCTCTACAACTACTGGGTTATCAAGATTAGTACGATCCATTACCGAAGCCCAAGTTTTTAGTCCGTAGATAATTAAAACTGTCAATACTATAGCAGGAACAATAGTCCAGATAATTTCGGCCTTATCGTTGTGAGAGATAAATGTCGCAGTGCGATTTTTATGACCTCTATATTTAAATGAAAGGTAGAATAAGATTGGTTGCGTAATCAAGAATACTAGGATAATCAATCCCATAGAGAGATCCATCAAAAAATCGATTTCTAAACCATGCTCGGAAGCAGAGATAGGTAATAAAAGGTGATTCCATTTAGCGGTCATCACAAAGAAAGCAAGCATAAACAAGATTCCAAAAGTAAGAAGTAATTTACCTTGAGTATCGTTATCCTTATCTGTTACATCGCTCTCTCGAACACCTTTTATCTTATTAGAAAGTTCAAAGATTCTAACCACTTGAGCGATTGCAATTACTGCAACAACTACCGCTACTAATATCAACAATTCAGTCATCGTTATTTATTTTCTGTGGATATTAATTAAATGTGAAACTGTTTACTCTCTTCCAACATTGGGTGATTCTTAGGAGTCAATTCGATGCTTGCTAATTTCTTAGTCACCACGCGAATAAATAATCCAGCCAAACCTAAGAAGGTTCCAATTTCAACAAATCCTAAACTCCAGTGATTACCAACAGTACCAGGCATAATCATTACGAAGAAATCTAAGTAATGACCGATTAAAATTATAGAGCCAATTGTAATAACAAAACCAGGGATACGTTTAGCATCGCGACTGATTAACATTAATACCGGAACTGCAAAGTTTAATACTAAAGCAATAAAGAATGGCACTTTATAATCATCAAATCGTGCTAGGTAATAGGTAACTTCCTCAGGGATGTTAGCATACCATATTAACATGAATTGAGAGAACCATAAATAAGTCCAGAAAATACTGAAGGCAAAAGTAAATTTAGCCAAATCATGCATGTGGTTCTCATTTACGTTTTCTAAAAGACCTTTACTTTTTAGGTGAACTACAAACATAGTTATCACTACTAGAGCAGTAACAAACATACTCGAAAATACATACCATCCGAACAATGTAGAGAACCAGTGTGTGTCGATAGACATAATCCAGTCCCAAGCCATCATCGAAGAGGTAACCGCAAAGAATACTAAGAATATCGCGGATACTTTTCTACTCTTGTTATAATAAGCAATGCCTCCGTTGATGTCTTCTTGCAAAGACAAACTGATTAATTTCTTAACTGCCCAGTACCAACCAGCAAAGTAAACCAAAGCTCTTACAACGAAGAACCCAAAGTTCAAATAAGCTTCTTTACCAGCAATAATGGCATCGTAGTTTGAACTAGCAGGATCCATAATCCCTTCAGCCATCCAGTGATAAGTATGGTTTCCGAATAAGTGGAAAGCACCAGTAGTGAAAATCAACAACAAGATTACAGCTACATAAGGTAAGAATGTACCAATAGCCATCATCACTCTTTTTAATACTACCGACCAACCAACTTCAGCAACATATTGTAGTGCTAAAAAGAAGATGGATAATAACGAAGCTCCTAAAAAGAAGATACATGCTACTAATAAGCTAGACCAAGGTCTTTGTCCTTTAGCGTGTAATGCATGAGTAGTAGAGTGAACTACATGTTCTAAATCGTGAGCTTCCAACATCTCCTCTTGCGAGAAGTGTAAGTGGAATTCTTCTTCTATTTTGTGGAATAAAGGAGCATAATGTGCCTCCTCTGCAGTACCGTGTCCGCCCTGTGATACTCCAGTATGCGTATCGTGAGCCTCAACATGGTGAGCACCGTCTAAATGTAAGTCGTGAGCAAAAGCTTCAACTTTATGTGCAACTTCTTCATCGGTATGATGACCAGCACCTTTCATAAAACCATAACCTAAGGCAATAACACCAACAAGCATTAATACCAAAGAAATGAGCTTCGTATTTTTAGTAACCGTATACATAGTTCTCTTTCTTGTTAAGGTTAATTATTTAGATCCATTTTGTAAGTCGTGTACATAGTGTACAATCTTCCAACGCTCATCTTGCTCCAACTGGCTAGCATGAGGTCCCATAGCATTCAAACCAAATGTAATGGCATGGAAGATGTGACCAGCTTTTAGTTCGCTCATTGGAGTTCCAGAACGACGAGGAGCAATATTATCGGCATAAGAAGGAACCGCACTATAAACTGGGTGACTAATCGATCCTTTACCATCTCCTTTAGTACCGTGACAATGCGCACAGAACTTGATGTACAATTCTTTTCCTTCAGCTAAAGATTTTTGATCAAGTGCAATAGGGTTTGTTAAAACTCTACCCGCTCTCAAATAATCTTCAGTAGTATTATCGTATTCGAAAGGCGTAAATCCTCTAGGGATAGTGTTCTCAACAGGGTGCTGAGCGGTAATTCCATTTTCGAATATTGGATTTTCTGAATACGTTTCGTAGGATGCCGAACGGTACATGTTAGGCATGTACTCGTATCCTGGATGCTCTCCATCTGCTCCACACGATTGCAACATAAATGAAGCAGCTAGTGAGGCCAATGTTAAAGATGCGATCTTAGTAACTCTTTTCATAGTATAGATCGTATTAAGCTATTTTTTCTTCTTTCACTTCTACCGCACCTGTCTCTTTGATCAAGGCGATAATCTCCGCTTCATTTCCATGAGCTTCGATTTCCATTAAGAACATATCATCTGTAGTTCTTGGGTCTGGGCTACAAGCTGTAGACCCGGGATATAATTTACAACGCATTAGGTAAGTTATTACCATTAAGTGTGCAGCAAAGAATACAGTAATCTCAAATGCTATTGGCACAAATGCGGGTAAATTACTTAATAAGCTGAAGTTAGGCTTACCCCCAATATTTTGAGGCCAGTCCTGAATCATCATATACCACATCATCAATAGGCCTAAAGAAAGCCCAACACATCCGTAGATAAATGAAGTAATAGCCAATCGAGTAGGTTTTAATCCTAAAGCGTGGTCTAGACCGTGCACTGGAAATGGTGTGTACACCTCTTCAATGTGAACTCCTTTTTCGCGGATATCTTTCACCGCTTGTAAGATCACATCGTCATCATCGTATATTCCGTAGATTACTTTTTTGCTCATGACGATTATTTTTTATTCTGAGAAGCAGAAGATTTCACAATAGTTTTCAATTCCGCCTGAGCGATAACTGGGAAGGTTCTAGCGTACAATAAGAACAGTACGAAGAAGAATCCGATAGTACCAACGAAGATACCGATATCAACAAAGGTTGGAGAGAACATCGACCATGAAGATGGAAGATAATCTCTGTGTAGTGAAGTAACGATAATTACGAAACGCTCGAACCACATACCGATGTTTACAACGATAGAGATAAAGAATGTAAAGGCAATACTCGTTCTCAATTTCTTAGACCACATAAATTGTGGAGAGAATACATTACAAGTCATCATTGCCCAGTAAGCCCACCAGTAAGGTCCGGTTGCTCTGTTCAAGAATGCGTATTGTTCGAATTCAACACCCGAATACCAAGCGATAAACAACTCAGTAATATAAGCTACACCTACAATAGAACCTGTTACCATGATAACGATGTTCATATACTCGATGTGCTTAATGGTGATATAGGCTTCCATTTTAACCACCTTACGCATTACCAATAGTAATGTTTGTACCATGGCGAATCCAGAGAAGATTGCCCCAGCCACGAAGTAAGGAGGGAAAATAGTTGTGTGCCATCCTGGGATAATCGAGGTAGCAAAGTCCATCGATACAATAGTGTGTACCGAAAGTACTAGTGGTGTAGCCAAACCAGCAAGAACTAAAGAAAGCTCTTCAAAACGTTGCCAGTGTTTAGCTTTACCAGACCATCCGAAAGATAAAATAGTATAAATCTTTTTTGAGATAGGCTTTACAGCTCTATCACGAATCATGGCAAAATCAGGAATCAATCCCATATACCAGAATACTAAGGATACTGTTAAGTACGTAGAAATGGCGAATACATCCCACAATAGTGGAGAGTTAAAGTTTACCCATAAAGAACCAAAGTTATTTGGTAATGGTAAAACAAAGTACGCTAGCCAAGGTCTACCCATGTGGAAGATAGGGAACAAACCTGCCTGAATTACGGCGAAGATTGTCATTGCTTCCGCAGAACGGTTAATAGATAAACGCCATTTTTGACGGAACAACAATAGTACAGCAGAAATAAGTGTACCGGCATGACCAATACCTACCCACCATACAAAGTTGGTGATATCCCAGGCCCAACCTACGGTTTTGTTTAGCCCCCATACACCGATACCAGTACCAGCAGTATAAGCTAAACTTCCTACACCCCACATAAAGGCTGCAAGAGAAAGTAGGAACAAAGCCCACCACCATTTATTAGCCTTTCCTTCTATAGGACGAGCCACATCTTCAGTGATGTCGTGTAAGGTCTTACCCTCGAGGATAAGCGGCTCTCTAATTGGAGATTCGTAATGCATCGTCTATCTAATTAAATTTTTATCCTTTGTTACGTACTTTTGTCTGATACCAAACCGACGGTTGAGTGTTTAGCTCTTCCAATAGGTGGTATGCTCTAGGGCTGTTCGCTTCAGTATAAACTTCACTTTCTTCGTTTAACACATCTCCGAAAGTAAGTGCTCCAGTATCACATGCAATAGAACAAGCTGTTTGAGCTTCTCCTGTGCGTATTTTACGACCATCTTTCTTAGCGTCCAGCTTCACTTTTTGAATCATCTGAACACACATAGAACATTTCTCCATTACACCACGTGAACGAACTACAACGTCTGGGTTAAGAACCATCTTCCCTAAATCGTCGTTCATATAGAAGTCGAACTGCTCATTGTCTGAGTAGTTAAACCAGTTGAAACGACGAACTTTATAAGGACAGTTATTTGCACAGTAACGAGTACCTACACAACGGTTATAAGCCATGTGGTTCAGTCCTTCTCTAGAGTGAGAAGTAGCAGCTACTGGACAAACAGTTTCGCAAGGAGCGTGATTACAGTGCTGACACATTACCGGTTGGAATACAACTTCTAATGTTTCAGAAGTAGAAGCATCTTCCATTGCCAAGAACTTATCGATAGCAGAAATGTCTTCTTCATCAGCTCTTTCTTGAGTCATGTCACTAGAGTAGTAACGATCAATACGCAACCAGTGCATATCACGTGAACGACGAATTTCGTCTTTACCAACTACAGGCACATTATTCTCAGCATGACAAGCGATCACACAAGCACCACATCCAGTACAACCGTTAAGATCGATAGATAGGTTCCACCAGTGGACATCTCTGTCGTGTTCTTCCCAAAGTGAAATTTTCTCTGGAACCATTGGCCCTTTATGGGTAGCCAATTTCATTTGCTCGTTACCCGCTCTAGGGTCATTCTTATAAGCATCAAGAGTTGTTTCTTTAACAATTCTCTCTCTACCCATCATTGTATGGTGAAGCTGAGTACACGCAAATTCGTGAACAGCATCTTCAACCTTAGTAATTTCTAATCCTGATAGACTTGTTTGGTTATTCAATGCAAATACAAATGCATTTACACCAACACCATCACCTGCTTTACCAGCACCTTGACGACCATAACCAACTGCTAAACCAACAGTTTTAAATGCTTGACCAGGCTGAATTAATACAGGAACTCTTGCGGTAACACCATTCACAGTAATGTCAACAACATCACCGTTAAGTGCACCATTAGAAACATTCTCATTTGTTAACCCTAATTCCTTAGCGAAACGAGGAGAAACTGTTAAGTAGTTATCCCAAGTAGTCTTTGAAATAGCATCAGGCAATTCTTGCAACCAAGGGTTGTTAGCAAATTGACCATCTCCTAATCCGTGTTTCACATACAATACTAGGTCGATTGCATCGCCAGACAGCTTAGATAAATTAGCAGCAGCATTTACAATTGAAGTTTTGTATGAAAGAGATTTTTCAGTAGTTCCATTAATAGAAACACCGTCGTGTAAGGCAGTGTTCCATGAAGTAGAACCTAGGATATTTTTATTCCAGTAGTTTTTAACAAACTGGTAATAATCGTCTCCTAAACCTGCCCAAGTCATTAAGGATGCTTGTGCTTGGCGAGAGTCGAATAAAGGTCTGATTGTAGGTTGAACCAATGTATACACTCCAGTGTATGGATTGGCATCGCCCCAACTTTCTAAGTAGTTGTGATCTGGACAAACAAAGTTCATCACAGAAGCAGTCTCATCGTTTTTATCGGCGAAAGAAACTGTAAGATCTACTTTCTTAAGTGCTTCTGCAAAAGTAGCACCTTCAGCTAAGTTGTACACTGGATTTGAATTGTACGCAATTAAAGCTCCAACTTTTCCAGCGTTCATATCGATCAACAAAGCAGCTACATCAGCATCGTTACCTTGTTTAAGGTTCGAACGCTTTGTAAAGTCGATAGTAGCACCGTGGTTTTTCAACAATTCGTTGATAGCGTTAACTACCATGTGAATATTTTTGTCGTTACCACCTGCAATAACTAATGATTTCCCTTTAGCACTCCAAAGGTCATTAGCGGCTTTCATTAATTGTGTATCGGAAGCTGAAGCTTTTACATTAACTGTAGTAGCACCTGCTTTCTTAGCAATTAAATTATATAAGTTTACAAGAGCAACACCCATTTCAGAAGCCTTAACTGGCGTTCTGTAATCAGCATTCGCACCTGTCATCGATAAGTTCGATTCGAATTGGTAGTGACGAGACATTGTCGCAACATTAGGATTACGTTTTGTAGCGTAATCTTTTGCATGACCTGAGTCTAACCAGTCGCCTAAGAAGTTAGCAGCGAAAGAAACAATAACATCTGTCTTATCGAAGTGATAAGTAGGAAGTACTCTTGCACCGAAACTTTCTGCATTTGCATCTAACATTCCAGATGCAGAAAGTGCATCGTATGTTACAAGCTTCGCATTGTATTTAGTAGTAAAAGCATCAAGTACCGCCTTAGTAGAAGGAGATATAATTGATGAACTTAACACTACAACTTGTTTTCCAGCCGCTTTAGCCGCTTTTAAACCTTTTTCAATCTTAGCATCAACATCCGACCATGTAGCGTCCTCGCCATTAGCAAGAGGATTCTTTAAACGTGCCGAGTCGTACAAGTTCAATACCGAAGCTTGAACACGTGCACTAACACCACCTCTATCGCAAAGCTCGTTTGTTTTTAAGAAGATAGGACGACCTTCGCGAGTTTTTATTAATAAACTAGCAAAATCATTTCCATCGTAGAAACTAGAAGCATACCAATCAGCTTCACCAGCGATAGTCTCTTCTGGTTTCACAACAAATGGAATTACTTTTTGAATAGGAGCCTCACAAGCAGCTAATGAAGCCGCTGCAGTACTGAACCCTAAGAATTTCAAGAAATCACGACGCGAAGTCGAAGACTCTGACAATTTTTCTTCATCACCTAAGAAAACGTCTGTAGGCAATTGCTCAGCAAATTCTTGTTGTTGGAACTTCTCCAATTCTGGATTGTTCGCCAACTGTCCTAAGCCTTGGAAATATGTTTTCTTTGTAGCCATCTTAATAATTTCCTTTTCTAATTAGTAGTGACACTTACCACATTCTAAACCACCCATCTTATCGACAGTCATCTCTTCACCATGGTATTTCTCAACCCAGTTCTCATTCAAGTCATGGTAATAAGGGTTGTCTGTATCAATAGGAGTTTCTTTATGACAGTCAATACACCAGGCCATAGTTAATGGAGCGTGTTGCTCTACAACATCCATCTCCTCGATAGGACCGTGACAAGTTTGACACTCTACACCAGCAACAGAAACGTGCTGAGAGTGGTTGAAATATGCCAAGTCTGGCAAGTTGTGAATACGAACCCATTGAATAGGTTGCTGCTCGTATCCTTCGATATATGTTCTTGTTTCGGGATCGAATCCAATCGCTGCGTAAATCTTGTTAATCTCTTCAGTACCCGTTTGAGTACCGCTATTAATGTAAGTATGACAATTCATACAAACATTAGCAGAAGGAATACCTGAAGTTTTACTATGACGTGCACCTGAGTGACAGTAGTTACAGTCGATACCATTCTCACCAGCATGAATTTTGTGAGAGAATGCGATTGGTTGCTCTGGTTGATATCCTTGTTGAATACCAACGGTCAACAAACCATCATAAACAACTTTACCACCGTATAGGAACATGAAGATACAGAAGAATACGAGTACTACAGGATTACTCTTTACCCACGAAAGAGCACCTTTTAGTAATGACTTCGTTTCCTCGCCACTAGTTTCTTTAAGGATGTTTTTAACTCTGTTAAGAATAAACAGGGCTAGAATTAAAAGAGCAATAGCAAGCATCAATACTGCTAGTGATTCTTGGGAAGCACCAGCATCTCCAGCTGCATCACCATCAGCAGAACCTGCAACAGCAACAACCACTTCAGGACCTTCAGCAATAAAGGCTAAGATGTTTGACAAATCTTCGTCAGAAAACTGAGGAAAAGCAGTCATTTGAGTTTTGTTATATTCCTCAAAAATAGCAATCGCATCTTCGTCACCACTAGCTATCAATTCTGAAGAATTTCTAATCCAAGCGAACAACCATTCCGATTCGTGCTCATCGTTAATCCCAACTAAATCGGGACCAATTAATTTTCCTTTACCAACGGTATGGCAGGACGTACAATTCTTGGTAAATATTGCTTTACCTAGTTCTACGTCTTGTGCAGTAATCGTTGAAGTGGCAGTAATAAATAGCAGGACGAAAAGCGATAACACTTTTCTGCTAATTACTTTACAGTCTTGACTTGTCATAATTCTATGCGCTTTCAAACTTTAAGTAGCTTCTTTTTATCGACTGCAAAAATAGGACATTCATTTTTGCGCTTGTAATTGTGCATTGATAATTTAATCAGTTTATACTCATTCTAAATTAAGCCGTAAAACCTAAATCTATTTGTATTACATTTGCTTAAATTAGACTATTGAAGCGATGAAAAAAAGCATACTATCATTCATACTTATATATTCATTTTCAACAATTTCCGCTCAAGATTTTGAATACAAATACGAGGACACTACTCTTAATGTAGTGCAACAAGCTAAAGTAAATTACATTCAGGATAGTAGAATTAACGACCTACTAGACAAAAAAAGAAGGCTCGACATCCAAGACAATAGAGTATCAGCCTTACGTATACAGATATATTCTGGATCAAGAGACGGTGCTAACTGGACTGAGAGTAGTTTCAAAAAAGCTTTTCCGAAAGTTTATGTAGAAATCAACTACGAACAACCTTATTTTAAAACCAAAGTATCGGCATATAGAAACCGCTTAGAAGCCGAAAAAGCACTCCTAAAAATAGAACGACAATTCAAAGGAGCTTTCATCTTTGAAGAGAAAGTAAAATTGGAATTACTCCAAAAATAGAACATAAAAAAAACCGCCAAAAGGCGGTTTTTTTTGATATATATTAGAAGTATTAAAGTGTTCTTTTCACTTCAACCTCTTCGTAACCTTCAATAATATCTCCAACTTTAATATCGTTGTACTTTTCGATATTCAGACCACACTCAAAGCCTTTAGCAACTTCTTTAACATCGTCTTTAAAGCGTTTCAACGATCCAAGAGCACCTGTGTAAACCACTACTCCATCGCGGATTAATCGAATCGTAGTATTTCTGTTCACCTTACCGTCGAGTACATAACAACCTGCTACAGTACCAACTTTAGTAATTTTAAATACATCGCGAACTTCAATGTTACAAACAATCTCTTCCTTAACTTCTGGAGAAAGCATACCCTCCATGGCTTCTTTCACCTCGTTAATGGCATCGTAAATAATAGAGTACAATCTTACGTCGATTTCTTCCTTATCAGCTAATTTACGAGCTGAAGCCGAAGGGCGTACTTGGAATCCAATTACAATAGCATCAGAAGCTGTTGCCAACAAGATGTCGGATTCTGAAATCTGACCTACTGCCTTGTGGATAATATTTACTTGAATTGAATCCGTAGACAATTTCTGAAGTGAATCAGAAAGTGCTTCAATAGATCCATCCACATCACCCTTAAGGATAATATTCAACTCTTGGAAGTCACCTATAGCCAAACGTCTACCAATTTCATCCAAGGTTAGATGTTTCTGAGTACGTATACTTTGCTCTCTTTGTAATTGAGTACGCTTCAATGCAATTGCCTTGGCTTCTCGCTCATCATCCATCACATTGAAATTGTCACCAGCTTGAGGAGCTCCATTTAAACCCAATACACTTACTGGAGCTGAAGGACCTGCTATTGTCACAGACTCACCTCTTTCGTTGTACATAGCTTTTACCTTACCAGTATATTTACCTGCTAGAAGGAAATCACCAACAGACATTGTTCCTTTTTGAACTAACATCGTTGTTACATAACCTTTTCCTTTATCAAGCGACGATTCAATAATAGAACCAACTGCTTTACGATTAGGGTTAGCTTTAAGGTCTAGCATCTCTGCTTCCAACATCACTTTTTCAAGTAAGTCATCTATACCATCACCTTTCTTAGCAGAAACTTCTTGAGATTGGAATTTACCACCCCAGTCTTCTACCAATAAATTCATTCCAGCCAACTGTTCCTTCAATCTTTCAGCATTAGCATCAGGCTTATCCATCTTATTGAAAGCAAATACGATTGGCACCTCAGCAGCTTGTGCGTGAGCAATTGCTTCTTTTGTTTGAGGCATCACCTCATCATCAGCAGCGATCACAATAATAACAATATCTGTTACATCAGCACCACGAGCACGCATGGCGGTAAAGGCCTCGTGACCTGGAGTATCGATAAAGGTGATTTTCTTACCACTTTTCAACTCTACTTCATAAGCACCAATATGCTGTGTAATACCACCTGCTTCTGCAGAAATCACATTCGCATGGCGTACGTAATCCAGTAAAGATGTTTTACCATGATCTACGTGTCCCATCACTGTAACGATTGGCGAACGGGCTATAAGATCTTCTTCTTTATCTTCTTCTTCAACAATTGCGTCTTGAACTTCAGCACTTACAAACTCTACTTGGAAGCCAAATTCTTCGGCAACGATAGTAAGCGTTTCAGCATCTAAACGTTGGTTCATGGTTACCATGATACCCAACATCATACAAGAAGAAATAATTTGAGTTACCGACACATCCATCATGGTTGCCAATTCGTTTACAGTAACGAACTCAGTAACTTTAACTACTTTACTTTCTTCAGAAGCAAGCATTTCGTCCATTTCGACTTGCTCACGTCTTTCATCACGCTTTTGTCTTCTGTGCTTCGACCCTTTAGACTTACCTTTATTAGTAAGCTTATCTAAAGTTTCAGCAATTTTCTTTTGGATTTCTTCTTCGGTAGGCTCCGCTTTAGCAACTTTAGGCTTTTTACCTTTGTTTGCATACGGACCTTTACCTCTAGCTTTTCCTGCGTTTCTGTTTGGAAGACCTGTTCCTTGACCAATACGCTTTCTTTTCTTCTTATTCTTGTCTTTATCTCCTTGAGGGTTGCTCGAAGAAGCAACTTTCTTTTTCTTCGGTTTCTGAAATTGACTAAGATCGATAACTTGACCTGTTAGTTTAGGACCAGAAAGAGTTTTAGATTTAGCACGAAGAACTTCTTCTGGAGCTTTATCCTCTACTTTCTTAGCTTCCTTAGTTTTCTCTGGGCGATTAAGTTTCTCAACTTTTACCTGAGTAACATTTTCATCCTTAATAGGCTTGTTTACATCGATAGTCCCCAATTTCTTAGGTCCTGTTAGGGCTACAGCTTTACCTTTTATTAGGGTGCTTTTCTTGTCTTTCTTTGTAGCTAGCTTAGGTGCGTTTACCTCCTCAGACTTCACTTCGGCTTTCACTTCTTTAGCAGGGGTAGGAGTGTGTTTTTCAGCTACAGGAGTTTTAGTTTCAGTAGTTTGGGTTGCGGCCACTACTTCTTTTTTCTCCTCAACTTTTTCAACTGCCTTTTTAGCGGCTTTCACATCCGGCTTTGGTGCAGGCTTTTCAACTTTAGGTTCCACATCAATCTTACCAACCATTTTAGGCCCTTCGATATCAGCTTTCGCCTTAATAACCTCTGCCTGCTTTACTGGCGCAGGAGGAACCTCTTTAACCATAGAAGCTTTGATAGCTTCTTTTTCTTTACGGCGAGCTTCCGACACTTCAGCAGAACGTTTGCGCTGATCTACATCGGCACTAAATTCTTGCTTAAGCATATCGTATGCTTCCGCAGAAATCTTGGTATTGGGGCGACCCTCAATTTGAATTCCTTTGGAAGCTAGGTGATCCACGATATTCGCAGTACCTACATTTAGCTCCTTTGCAACCTTACTTAACCTCATATACTCTTACTTAATCTTGTAGCAATATTATTGTGCAGCCCGAATCAGATCATTAGTCCTCAAATTCCGAACGTAAAATATTCTGTATCTCTACTACTGTTTCCTCTTCTAAATCGGTACGTTTCACCAATTCTTCAACAGTAAGCTCCAATACAGATTTCGCTGTATCACAACCGATATTTTTAAACTCTTGAAGTATCCACGCATCGATTTCATCAACAAACTCGCTTAGAGCAACATCTTCAGAATCATCAACATCTCTATACACGTCGATTTCATAACCAGTAATAGCTCCCGCTAAACGGATGTTATTACCTCCTCTACCAATAGCCAAGGAAACTTGGTCTGGCTTAAGGTATACTTCAGCTCTCTTATTGTCTTCGTCAATCTGAATTGAAGAAACCTTTGCAGGACTCAATGCTCTGGATAAGAACAATTGTATGTTAGTAGTATAGTTGATCACATCAATATTCTCATTCCCCAGCTCTCTAACGATACCGTGAATACGAGAACCTTTCATACCAACACAAGCTCCAACAGGATCAATACGTTCATCGTAAGACTCTACAGCAACCTTCGCTTTATCACCAGGAATACGCTCAACACGTTTCACGATGATAATTCCATCAGCAACTTCAGGAATTTCTTGTTCGAACAAACGCTCTAAGAATTTAGGCGATGTACGCGAAAGAATAATTTTAGGCTTGTTACCTTTCAATTGAACTTCTTTCACAATACCACGAACAGTATCTCCTTTTCTGAAGAAATCAGAACGGATTTGCTGATCTTTAGGAAGAATCACCTCATTGTCCATATCGTCGATAATGATTACCTCTTTATGACGAATGTGATGAACCTCTCCAGAAATGATTTCACCAACCAATTCTTTATATGTATTGTACAACTCAGTATTATCATACTCCTGAACTCTAGCAATCAAATTTTGACGCATAGACAAAACGGCACGACGACCAAAATCTTTCAAGAACACCTCTTCAGATACTTCTTCACCAACCTCAAAATCTGGCTCGATTTTGATAGCAGCTGAATATTCGATTTCTGCATTTTTATCTTCTACTGCACCATCTTTAACAATGATACGGTTTCTCCAGATTTCTAAATCTCCCTTGTCTGGGTTTACAATAATATCGAAATTCTCATCCGAACCATATTGTTTGACTAGCATACTTCTGAATACATCTTCGATGATACCCATTAGGGTAACACGGTCGATGTTCTTATCGTCCTTAAACTCTGCAAATGACTCAATAAGGGATAAATTCTCCATTGTCCTCTTACTTAGAATGTGATTAACACTATAGTTTCCTTTATATCAGAAAATGCAATTGTACGTTTATTTACAACTGTCACCTTTCCTTTGCCTATCGGCTTTTTCTCTCTCGATTTCCACTCGATCATAATTTCCTGATCATCAGCAGAAGTCATCAAACCTTCTAGAACTTCTCCTTCCAGAAGTTTCACTTTTACTTTTCTACCTACATTTTTTAGGTACTGTCTATTTACATACAAAGGCTCTCCAAGCCCTGAAGAAGCTACCGTTAAGGAAAAGTCTTCTTCTTCTCTGTCGAAATTCGACTCGATATGGCGACTAACCATTTTACAGTCCGCCAAAGTCAATCCTGAATCAGAATCCAACAATAAAGATATTTCGTTCGAAACACTCACCGAAATTTTTACTGCAAAAATATCGGTTCCTGCGGTGCACTCGTCTATTAAATCTTCTACTTTTTGCTTCAAAATCAAGGTTATAAAAAGAGGGGACTCCACGTCCCCTCCAATCTTTCACTGTAAATACGGTGCAAATATACAAATTATTTCTAATTCTTAGTTCAACAACAATCTTTTAGTTGCACTACCTGAAGTACTGTTTATCTTCACAAAATACAAGCCTATACTCATGCTTGAAAAATCGAATGTTTCGTGTACTGCGCCCGATTGATTTTCGAGTGTTTTTTCAGCAACTTTTTGACCTACAGTATTGAACACACTTATGTTGATGTCGGATGTTTGCTCCTGAACAAAACTGATATGGAAATCAGAATTTGTTGGGTTTGGATAAACATTCAGTGTTTTTGCTAATTCCGACTCTTGAATTTCTACAGCCTCAGTAACAAACACGTTAATATCATCGATATACATCCAATAACCATCAGCATTATTGTGATGTCTGAAGGCAATGTGAATTTCTTGACCTTCGTAACTACTCAAGTCTATCCATCGTTGTGTGTATTGCGAACTTGGTACATACTCCGTAAAGACTACAAACTCGTCCATGATAGAATCCACATAAGCCTCGTAAATTAAAACAGAATAATTACCCAAATACGCTCCAGTTTCAGCCTTAACCATATAAGTCATTACTGTATTAGCCTCAATCATAATCTTCGGAAGGCTTAGTAAATTATCAGGATCTAAAGGGCCTAAATTATCAATATACCCAGTAGAACCAGCCGCCCTTGAGCTATTATAACCAAAGTAAATATCTGGATTATTCATATGTACCCACTTCTCACCATCGGCATCTATATCTCTATTTTTCCAACAGTCTGAAATGAATTCATCCTCTTCAAAATCTTCTAGGAATGGCAAGCTAACAGCCAAACAAGCTAAATTCGCCTGACAAGTACCATCGTCAATCGTTGCCTCAACATTATAATTTAAGGCATCATTATCGGTGCAACCGGCAATTTCATCTTGCCCAGCATTGTACACTAATCTATAATCATCAATATAAAACAAGCGAGTCTGCTCTTCGGGAGTTAGAGATTTCAATTGAATTCCAGCTAATTTATTCAAGCCATTTTCTTGCTCACGTGCTTGATATACAAAAGGCCACATGTGCTTCTGTTCACCATTAATTGAAATCGTCGCAATTCCATTCCCTACATCTATCAAGTGATTTACCACAAACCATTCATCAATAGGAACATCAAAAATCATGGTATTCTCACTACCAGCATTGATATACGCAGCACCATTAGATTCAGCATAAAACTCCATTGCCGAAATCTCTTCCTCACAAGACATCTCATGCATCAACCGATAATAAGCTCCCCCATTATTTGAAGGAATAAATACAGATAATGAAAGGTCGTAAGAACCATATTCAATATCTCCCATCGATTTGTAAATATTTGAAGGACCATGGTAAATTAATAAGGACTGATCGCCACTAAATGAAGTTACCTGAGATATAGATGCGTTTTGCTCTTCATTACACCAACTCGTCCAGTCATCCGACTGTGGAACAATCGCGTTAAAAGGCTCATACAACTCAAAATCATCATCTGAAACAACCATACCTACATAACCTATATTAAAATCGAAACTGAATTCGTTTTGATCTTCTGCAGAATCGGTAACTACTACAGAATATGTTCCAGGAATAAGAGCGCTCAACTCTTCCTCTGAACTGATCTCGTTTCCATTTTCATCAAACCATATTATGGTATAAGGCCCTAAGCCTCCGTTAATATTAACCGAAACTGATCCATTATTTGAATTTGAAGTAATAGAAGGATTCACATTTACATCAACATTCATTGGAGGCACACATACTGCCCGTTGCTGAATACCATTAGCCGCCAATACGCCATAGAAGCCCATATGGGTTTCTGTATAAGTTGTATCAATAGGACTAATTGTTACAATGGTAGGAACACCTGTAATACCGTAAGCGTCATGCGCTTCATCACCACCGCCATCCATTCCACTCACGGTTGGTAAACCATGGATTCCTGGCATAAATTCTTCTTCGTAATCAAAACAAGCTTGAGTATCTGAACCAGTATCTATTGAAATAACAATCACATCGTTGTAATTACAGCCAAAATCGACATAACCCTGTCCAAGATCGGGAGCAACTTGCTGACAAGGACCACACCAAGTACCAAAAAAGTCGACTACAACAAATTTGCCTTGACCTAAATAATCGTAAAGCTCATGGGTAGTCCCCATAATATCGGTAACCACAAAGTTAGGGGCTGTCTGGGGTTGTGCTTGAGCTTGCGCCATAAAGCACGCAAAACAAAGCAAAAATAGAGTATAGAACTTCTTCATCATCATAAATTTTTAAAAGGTAAATATACGAATACCTCATTAACATCCCTTTAGCAACAAAAACCTTACCAATATTTTAATCATACACGAGTTTAACTCAGCAAAGTATATTGCATAAAAAAGCCTTCCAATTGGAAGGCTTTTGCTGTTGTCCCACTAGGGCTCGAACCTAGACTCTTCTGTACCAAAAACAGACGTGTTGCCAGTTACACCATGGGACAAATGCGGTGCAAAAATATCTCTTTTTTTGAATTAGCACAAACAAAGTGCAAATAATTCTAAAAGTTTTTTGCGAGAGCCGATTAGCTAATTTTAACTCAATTAATTAGCCCAAAAAAAAAGCACAAACATATTTTTTATAAATTCGCAGGAGTTTGATAAATATTTGAATAAATCCACATAGAATGAAGTATAGCAAAATTAACAACGCTCTAGGCTGGCTAAGCTTTATCATCGCGCTTAGTGTTTACACTTTAACCATGGAGCCTACAACTAGTTTTTGGGACTGTGGCGAGTATATTGCCACGGCATTTAAACTACAAGTAGGACACCCTCCGGGAGCACCAACTTTCCTATTATTAGCAAACTTCTTTTCGAACTTTGCTTTTGGCGATGTAACAAAAGTGGCTTATATGATTAATTTCATGTCGGCATTCTTTAGCGCCTTAACCATTCTATTCTTATTCTGGACCATTACCGCCTTTGCCAAAAGGATGATGGGGACAAGCGAACTCACAAAAGGGCAATTACTCAGTATTATGGGAAGCGGTTTAGTAGGAGCTTTAGCTTATACTTTCTCCGATTCATTCTGGTTTTCTTCGGGTGAAGGTGAAGTATACGCCATGTCTTCCTTTTTTACAGCCATTGTATTTTGGGCTGCACTAAAATGGGACGAAGAATACGACCGCGTCGGTGATCAAGCCAACAGATGGCTTTTATTGATTACTTACCTAATAGGTTTATCAATTGGAGTGCATATGCTAAACTTATTGGCAATTCCTGCGGTAGTGTATATGTACTATTTTAAAAAGTACAAACGCAGTCAAAAAGGATTTATCATTACTGGAATAGTATCTATCTTAATTCTAGGGTTTATCTTCTTCGGATTAATACCACAAATTGTAAACTGGCTTGGGATTGTCGAAAGAACATTCGTAAACACTATTGGGTTACCATTCAACAGTGGAACAATATTCTTTATTGCCGTTCTTGTCGGATTAATAGTTTACGGACTAAAATGGGCTAAAGGCGCAGGGCGTTCAATTATACACACAGCTATTTTAGGAATTACATTTATTCTTATTGGATACTCTTCCTTTGCCGTTTTAATCATTCGTTCGAATGCGAATACTCCAATCGACGAAAACAATCCAGAAGATGCGGTTAGCTTACTAGCGTACCTAAACCGTGAGCAATACGGATCTACTCCATTGATGTACGGTCAATACTATTCTGCGGGACAAGATCAGCGCAATCCATATACCGATGGAACTCCAGTTTATGTGAAAGATGAAAAAGCTGGTAAATATGTGGTTTCTGACAATAGAAAAAATCACATTGTAAACTTCGAGAAAAAACATCAAGGTGTGTTCCCTAGAATGTGGAGTCGCGAAGACCGACATAAACGAGAATACAAAAGTTGGGCAGGCATTAAGGGAAGCATGAAAAAGAAACCAAGCTTCTCCCAAAACCTACGATATTTCTTCCGCTATCAAATAGGACATATGTACCTGCGTTATTTCATGTGGAATTTCGCGGGTCGTCAGAATGATATTCAAGGGCACGGATCTATACTTAAAGGGGGATGGCTCTCTGGAATTCCTTTCTTAGACGAATGGCGATTAGGCCCTCAAGATAATTTACCTGAGGCCATGGCTAATAACGCTGGTAGAAATCACTTTTACTTATTACCTCTTCTATTAGGCTTAATTGGCTTGTATTTCCACTACCAAAAAGATAAAGACAATGCTTGGGTGGTTACACTGCTCTTCCTGTTTACTGGGCTAGCCATTATTGTTTACCTAAACCAATATCCACTTCAACCGCGTGAGCGCGATTATGCTTTTGTTGGCTCCTTCTATGCCTTTGCTATATGGATAGGATTAGGCGTTATGGCAATCACAGAAAAGCTGAGAAACTATGCTCCTCACCATGTAACGGCAATTGGTGTTACCACCTTATCACTGTTATTAGTTCCTGGAATTATGGCCTGCGAAGGTTGGGACGACCACAATCGTTCGGGTCGTTATACGGCGCGCGATTTCGCAAAAGCCTATTTAGATTCTTGTGACAAAAATGCCATCCTATTCACCATGGGTGATAATGATACTTTCCCATTGTGGTATGTTCAAGAAGTAGAAGGTTATCGTACTGATGTGAGAATTGTAAACCTAAGCCTATTGAATACCGATTGGTATATCGATCAGATGAAGAGCGATTTTTATGACGGAAAAGGACTCCCACTTTCGATGCCTCACAAATTGTATCGACAAGGAACGAGAGATGTCGCACTATTTCAAGATGTAAATATCAAAGACAAACGCTGGACTGTTTCACAGATGAACGACTGGATTCAGAGTGATTTACCTCGCACAAAGGTGAAAATGGGAAAAGACTATGTGTTCTACCCCACCAAAAAGATGAGCATACCAGTTGATGCCGCTAAGGTAATCGCTAATGGTACGGTAAGCCCTGAAGATGCCCACATGATTCTCCCGAGCTTAAACTGGAACTTCGGTGCTAATCAGATGGAGAAAAAGCATATGATTATTATTGATTTAATCGATCAGAATAAATGGGAACGCCCTATCTATTTCTCTATTACTATCGGAAATAGTCCTCATTCGTATTCTTATTTATGGAATTATTTCCAATTGGATGGCTTGGCCTATAAGTTGGTTCCTATCAGAACAAAAGCTGAAGCAGGAAGAATCGGTAGAATTAATACAGATATTCTTTACGAGAATATGATGGAGAAATTCACTTGGGGGAATATGGAAGCTGATGAAGTTTACTTGGATGAAACCAATTTGCGTTTGACCATGAATATCCGTAATAACTTCTCGCGCCTAGCAGACGAACTCATCAACAATGGTGATACTGCAAAAGGTGTTAAAGTATTAGACAGATGCATTGAGTTGATGCCTCATCACAAGGTTCAATACAACTTCTTTATGTTACCGGTAGCCGAAAACTATTATGTAGCTCAGGAAAAAGAAAAAGCTCGCCAGGTAATTGAAACCATGACGGATCTATACGAAGAGAATATGAACTATTACCTTCAATTCGACGAAGAGCAACAAGCAAATATCATGTCTGACATGCAACGATCACTTCAGTTCTTTAGTAGCACTGTGAAACTAGCGTATGCATACGACGATATTGAATATGCGGATGCGCTCGCTAAAAGATTTCAAAATTTAGTGGAGAGTCCCGACTTAAAACTCTAAAATAAAATAGCGCTGGAAACAGCGCTATTTTTTTATATATATATGACCTATCTCTACAAAACACCACGCCTTTTAAAATGGTATTATCCCGATTTAATATGGGATTTTACTTCAGCAGAAAAATGCGTGTATTTAACTTTTGATGATGGCCCGACTAAAGAATACACCCAATGGATATTAGAACAATTAACAGTTTTTAATGCCAAGGCTACCTTCTTTTGTATTGGAAATAATGTAGAGACTTGTAAGGATGAATTTCAAGCGATAATCAATGAAGGTCATGCCATAGGAAACCACACCTATAATCATATGAACGGTTGGAATAATAGCCTTCTTTCCTATTTGAGAGATATTCGGAAATGTGATGCACTATATAAATCAAAGCTCTTTAGACCACCTCATGGTAGAATGAGTAACAAACAAAGTGCTGCCCTTACAAAAGAATATAAAATTATAATGTGGGACGTTCTCAGTGGAGATTTTGATACGAACTTAAGTGGTGAAGATTGTTATAACGCTGTAGTGGACAGTGTCGTTAATGGCTCAATCATCGTTTTTCACGATAGTAAAAAAGCTGATGCACGTCTTAAAATTGCACTTCCAATGGTGCTAGCGGAACTTACAGCGAGAGGATTCACCTTTAAATCAATTACTTAAGGAATTCATTTTTCAAGTGTATCTTATTATTCTAGGTAACTATTTTGTAATTTTAGTTGTCATAGATATTAAGAACAAATAAATGTGAATGATGAAAAAGCTAAATCTAATTTTGACAGTCTTGCTTTGTGGAATATTTTCATTGCAAGCACAGCATCTAGGGAATAAAAAAGTAAAGGGAAATGGACATCTCACAAGCGAAATTAGATCTGTTTCTGATTACGATCAAATTAAAGTTTTTGGAAATCTTGAAGTAGAATTAGTTAGAGGTCGCGAAGGTGAACTTAAACTTCAAGGAGAAGAAAATCTATTGGAATACATCCGCACTATTGTAGTGGGGAAATCTCTAAAAATAAAAGTAAAACAAGGATTCGATATTAGGCCATCAAAAAATAAAATGCTAATTATTACTGTTCCTTTTGAAGATCTTAACGAAATAAGCCTTGCGGGTTCTGGAGGCATTTACACCTCAGATGTTATAAAAGCTGTACACCTAAAAACAGACCTTGAAGGTTCTGGAGATATCAAATTATCACTCAGCGCAAATAAACTTAGTGCATCTGTTTCAGGTAGTGGCGACATGGTTTTAGATGGCTCAGTAGATAAATTTGAAGGGACATTGATAGGCTCTGGGGACATTAGAGCTTTTAAGCTAAAGGCAAAGAATGCAATTGCTTCCGTTACGGGATCGGGCGATTTTCAGCTAACGGCAACTTCAAGTCTAAAGGCTGATGTGATGGGTTCAGGTGACATTTATTATAAAGGAAACCCAGGCAAAGTCGATAAAAAAGTAGCTGGATCAGGGAATATTACAAATAAGTAGATTTGGACGGTGGACTGTTGATGGTGTTAGCTAATGACTAGTGAATAATTACCAATTGTTAGGCGATGATTTACCGTATTACACTTAATACCATTCTACCATAATTCTAAGCTACCTAGTACTTTATGCCAAGCACATCATCTTAACTAAACTCCTTCAGCGCTTTTATCAATTGCGCTTTCGGGACCACTCCTGACTGCCTCCACAAGAGGCTTTCTTCTTTATAAATCATTAAAGTAGGAACACTACGAACATTAAGCTTTTGGGCTAAAAACCGGTTTTTGTCGATGTCTATTTTGATAACCTTAACATCATCACCCATTTCTTTAGCAACCGCCTTTAATATGGGCGCGAGTGTTTTACAAGGTGCACACCATTCGGCAAAAAAGTCTATTAAAACCGGTTTATCACTTGCTACTATTGTTCTA